>Ga0075163_10001067_pt1 | contig 36539 bp, 31 predicted proteins | sample JI1023141ADNA_FD_71478 | JGI IMG/M metagenome (GOLD analysis project Ga0075163, IMG submission 71478) | Wastewater effluent complex algal communities from Wisconsin, to seasonally profile nutrient transformation and Carbon sequestration -... | ecosystem: Engineered > WWTP > Effluent > Algae...
TTGATCGCGGAGAGTGTTTCGGCCAGGTCTCTGATTTTACAGCGAATTTTTGCGAGTTGAGCGCTGGTTTCAGGGCGCGCGCTTGCCCGCCAGACGATCCAGCAAGTCGCGGATCACATCGGCCGTCACACCGTCGGAGTCCTGATAGTCAGGTGCCAACACCAGCACGCGGCGCAGGGCCTCGCTGGCGCTGGCGGTGCTCTCGGGCGTCCGCGGCTCGCGGGCGAGCCAGGCCTTGGCGAGCAGGTACTGGGCTGCGGCGTCGTTGGGCAGCGCCACGGAGGCCCGCTGGAGCTCGCCCAGCGCCGCATCGGGTCGGCCCAGGCTGAGCAGCACCCGCCCCCACGCGCGCCGCAGCTCCGCATCCTCGGGCCACCGCGTCACCGCCCGAGCCAGCAGATCCTCCGCCAGGAACGCCCGATCGGCGCGCAGCAGCACGTCGACGGTAGCCCGCGCCAGCCCCGGATCGCCCATGGCATCCACATCCAGCTTCTCGGGGCGGGCCTCGAGGAAGCGCACGATCTGGGCCTCATCGCGCAGGGCATCGGACCCGAGCGTCGCCGGCACGGGGAGTGGCGGCACCCACAGCACGGCCTCGCCGCGGGTCGGGGCCACGGTGGGGTGGGTGAGCAGCGGCGAGTCGGGGGCAGCCAGGGCGGGCGCAGCGAGCAGCAGCGCGGTCAGGACGCCTCGTGCCAGACCACGGGGCCCGGATCCGTGCAGGCGGCCAGCAGCGCCGCCACGCGGCCCACGCCCTCCACCTCCACCTCCGGTGCCACGGCTGCCCAGGGCATCAGTACAAAACGGCGCTCCGCCAGATGCGGATGGGGCAGGACCAGCGCCACCGACGTCCGGCGCGCTCCTGGCCACCACAGCAGATCCAGATCCAGTGTCCGCGGACCCCATCGCACCTCTCGCTGTCGTCCATGGGCCTGCTCCACCGCTTGGAGGCGGGCCAACATCGCCTCAGGACCCAGTCTGGGCACCAACCCCACGACCTGATTGAGAAAATCAGGTTGAGGGACGGGGCCCCAGGGGGCACTGCGCACCAGTGGGCTCTCCACCAGCGGGCCGAGCGCAACGGCCCGCAGCGCCAACCGGGCGGCGCGCAGGTGCTCTTCCACTGCGCCCAGGTTGCCACCCAGGCCGATCCACACCGGGGGCTGGGAGTGGGCCATGGGCGGAACAAAGACCACAGCGTCAAGCAGTTGACAAGGCCGAACGCCGCTCTCTACGGTTCTGCGCACCGCGTAGCGGCCCGGCATGTCGAGGTCTCCATGATTCGCAGCATCTTTGCTCTCCTCTTCCTCCTCTCCGGCCCCGCGTTCGCGCAGCTGCCGGGCGTGAACGTCCAGGGACTGGACAAAGACGAAGTGGGGGACCTGGAGCTCCTCATGCGCCAGGGTGCCTGCCCCTGTGATCCCAAGCTGTCGCTCTTTGACTGCATCGAAAAGAAGAGCTGCCCCGCGGCGGTTGAGCTGGCCACCTTTGGGGCCGACAAAATGCGCGAGGGTCTGGGCACCGAGCAGGTGCTCAAGGCGCTGGTGCAGAAGTACATGAACGACCACGTGCCGCCCGCGCGCTTCGACCTCACCGAGGCCCCCAGCAAGGGCGCCAAGGGCGGCCGGGTGGTCGTGGTGGAGTTCGCCGATTTTGAGTGCCCGCACTGCGCCGAAATGCGCCACGTCATTGAGGAAGTGGTCAAGGCCTACCCCAACGATGTGACCGTCTACTTCAAGCAGTTCCCCATCGCTTTCCACACCTATGCTGAGCCCGCCGCCCGGGCTGCCCTGGCCGCGCACAAGCAGAACCGCTTCTGGCCCATGCACGACCTCATCTTCCAGAACCAGGCCGTGCTGTCCCCCGAGAAGTTCACCGAGTTTGCCACCGAGCTCGGCCTCAACCTCGATCGCTTCAAGGCCGACATGGAGAGCCCGGCCATCCGCGACCGCGTCAACAAGGACCGTCAGGAAGGCGAGGAGGCCCACCTGTCCGCTACGCCCACGCTGTTCTTCAATGGTCGGATGTATCTGGACGATCGGACGGCGGACGCCATTAAGGCCCACATCGCCACGTTGCTCAAGGCTCAAGCACCCTGAGGTCGAACTGGGAAACCTGTTTCCTTTTCTGGGGTTTGGCGAGTTTTAGAGGGCCTCGATCCAGGTCACCAACTGCCGAATGACGGCGGGCGGGAGTGGCGGCCCGTCGGGCGGCATGGCCAGGCCGTGGGTGGGCGGATAATCAGGCAACACCTTGACGAGCAAACCGCTGCCCAGCGGATCGCCGGGGGCCACCAAGGGCAGCGTGGGATCCGCGCGGCCGGCCACACCGATGAGGCTCTCGGGCCGCAGGGGAGGAAAGGCCAGCGGCTCTTCCCCATGACAGCTGCAGCGCTCCGCCAGGATGGGCGCGAGGTCGGCCTCAAAATCCACCGGGGGCGGCGGATCTGCGGGCACACTCGGCGCAGGCCGGGCAAAGAAGCCCACCTCCACATCGCCCGCCAGGCGGCGGCCATCAATACCCCGCACCACATCGGCGACCACCACCAGGCGGTAGCCCAGGCCCGGTCGCAAGGCGGCTCTGGGCACCACCACAAGGGCCGGACCCGTCGGGTCGTAGCCCACCTGGGCGTCAAAAACGACATCACTTGAGACCAGTTGCGCGGCGCGATCGAAGTCCATGGTCGGATCGAGGTAGCCGTCGAAGGTGATGCGGAGCGCTTCGGTGGCGATTTGATCTCCACCAGAGGTGGGTGAGGTCTGCGTCACCCGGAGCGCCAGCCGGCCCGCCTCGTCGAGGCAACCCGACAACACCCAAGCCGTCAGCATGACGGTGATCAAACGATTGACAATACGATCCATCTGATCTACCGTCCCGCGGTCAGTGGCCAGCCGGGCCGCTACTCGGTTTCTTGACCGCCCCTGCCGGCATTCGGCCGTCCTGGGCGGGGTGAAAAAAGTTCAACCCTCACCTGGTGGACAGCATGTTCCGATTCCGCAGTTTTCTTCAAGCGCTGAGCCTTGGCACCGTGGGTCTGATGGCCTCAGCTTGCGGGCCGACCTACCCCAAGTGCGAGAACGACGAGCACTGTGCGGAAAAGGGCGAGTACTGCCTCAACGGCACCTGCCAGCAGTGCCGCGACAACAGCCAGTGTGAGGGCGCGGGCATGGAGTGCGCCTCCGGCCGCTGCCAGCGCCGCATCGGGTACTGCGACGAGAGCGTCTCGTGCCCCGGCAACCAGAAGTGCCGCAACAACGAGTGCGGCAACCAGTGCCTCGACAACAGCGAGTGCACCGGCAACACCTACTGCTCCAACGGCAGCTGCATCGAGAAGCCCGAGTGCGGCGATGGCGCTGACACCCCGGCCTGCCCCGCGGGCCAGGAGTGCATCTCCGGTCGTTGCCAGGTGTCCCTGGCGGACTGCTCCCGCGGCGGGGGCGCTGGCGGTGGTGGTCCGGTCTTCTTCGACTTCAACATGCACGCCATCAAGCCCAAGGAGCGCGGCAAGCTCAAGTCCATCGCGGACTGCATGAAGGCCGGCAACGCCGCCAGCATCCGCATCGAGGGTCACTGCGACGAGCGCGGCACGGAAGAGTACAACCTCGCCCTCGGCGAGCGTCGTGCCGACTCGGCTCGCCGCTACCTCGAGAGCCTCGGGGTGGATGCCGGCAAGCTGGGCACCGTGAGCTTCGGCGAGACGCGCCCCGCGGCCGCCGGCAGCAACGAGGGTGCCTGGAAGCAGAACCGCCGCGCCGAGTTCGTGGCCCAGTAAGCGGGCGCTGCTTCGTTGACCATGCCTTCCGCTCTGCTACGGCTCCTCCTCCTCGCCTGCCTGCCCCTCTCCGGCTGCGTTTCCTACTGGCGTGGCCAGGAGATGGACGCCGAAGTGAAGGCCCTTGAGGGCCGCCTCGACCAGCAAGTTGAAGACCTTCGCGGGCTGCGCGAGAACCTCCAGGGTGACCTGGTTCGGGTCGCAGCGCAGCTCTCGCAGACCGAGAAGCGGCTGGTGGAGTCCGTCGAGCGCCTCCAGACCGGTAATGCGGACAACATGGTCATCATCGAGCAGCTTCGCGAGGAGCTGAATACGGCCCGAGGCGAGCTGGCTCGCATCGAGCACACGATGAAGGACACCCCGTCCGGCCTGCCCGACGCCACGCACGGTGGCGGTGGTCCGGCCGGTCCGGGTCCGGATGCCGTGGGCGGCGGTCCGGCGCCCGCGGGCGCGCCTGGGTTGTCCGACGATCCGGCTGAGCTCTACCGGTACGGCTACGAGCGCAAGCAGGCGGGCGACTGCCCTGAGGCGATTCGTGCGCTGACGGTTTTTGCCCAGAAGTTCGCGGACAACGCGCGGGCCGACAACAGCCTCTTCTTGATGGCGGAGTGTCAGTTCGAGCAGAAGGAGCACACGGCCTCCATCCGGACGCTCCAGACGATCATGAATGCCTACTCCAAGGGCGACAAGATCGACGATGCCCTCGTACTCATGCATGACAACTTTGTTGCGCTGGGGCGCTGCAAGGATGCCATTCCGTTCCTGGAGACGCTGATCGCCGAGTACCCGCGCTCCCGCGAGCTCAAGTCCGCCCAGGCCCGCCTCAAGAAGACGAAGGCCGGCTGCAAGTAGAGCCCGCCCTCCGCCGTCTCGCGGCGGGTGTACCCATCCCCCCTCACTCCTGGTCACCAGCTCGCCAGCTCGGAGCGCCGCGGGTGCGTCGTGCACTACTCTGCGCGCTCGTGCCTTACCCATAAGCAATTGAATCCATTCGGTTTTCTGGGGCTGGTGTCCGTACAGACCGCCGTGGTTGGCTCGCTCGCGAGCCCGTGACCACTGGCTGGATGGCAAGCGGCCAGGCCCGAGAGGACGATCGGCAGCGGGGCACGGACATGGGCAGGCTGGGAAGCGCTTCAAGCCGGCGAGGCGGAGAAAAATGCCAGTAGGTTCGGGCTGAGAGAGCGCCGCGCTCAGAGGCGCATGCGTGTGCCGATGCCGCCCACGAGGTAGCGGGCGCTGTAGTCGCCGTTGCCGACGATCTTCCACTGGTCCTCCGACAGCGTGATGTCGATGATGCCCACCTTGCTCTGGGTCACCGACCGGCTCACGAAGCCCACCCAGGCACCGCCCACGTCGATGTCGATCCAGTCGAGGTGCACAGTGGCGCCCAGGGAGGCCGTCCACTGGTCGAGGCCCGCGAAGTCGAGGTTCGTATAGGCCTCAGGGCTGGCGCCGGTCTCGTAGGAGGCACCGACCCGCACGGTGAGCAGCTCGGGCAACACCTGGATGTCGCTCCCCAGCCGCAGCCCGTGGGTGTCTTCGTAGTACCGCGCATCCAGAACCCGCGGGACGGGAGAGACCGAGATGCCGTCCCCCACCGGCAGCTCGGCGCTGGCCGCCTTGAAGCGAATGTCGAAGCCCTTGTGCACGGAGTTGCGCTGCCAGAGGTAGTCGAGCTCGACGTCAAAGCGTGGCTGGACCAAGCGCGCGCCCAGGCGCACCAGGTCCGGGTTACGAAACCGGAACTCCACACCGTCTTCGGGGCTGCCGTCGGCCGCCAGGAAGGGCACCGTGCCCCCAAACCCATAGGGGCCCAGCGGTTGCTGGGCCAGGGTGCCGTCGGTGGGGCAAGCGCCGTTGGGGCACTCGTTGAACAAGCGGAACTCGCCCGTGCCCTCGGCCTCGTTCTGGAAGGACGGCCGGTACATGGCGCCCAGCTCCAGCCAGGGCAGGGGCGCGTACTGCACGCCGAGGATGCCCGTGGGCGTGAACCAGTCGGCCACCTCCAGGGACACCACACCCGGGGCCGGCCCGCCGATGCCCTTCTTGATGGTGGCGTTGAGGAACGACGCCTGCAGCGAGACGCCCACCCGGAGCTCCGGGGTCACGGCCCAGGCCACCGCGATGGTGGGGTAGGCCTGCAACATCTGAGCTTCATTGAGGATTCCGTTGGGTGCCAGCGCCTGAGTCTGCTTGCCGCGCACCTGGTCGGTGACGTCGTTCCCTGAGGCGTTGGTGACCTGATCGATGGTCCACTGGTTGGCAAACCGCCGCCGCGTCGTGCCCGTGGGCCCGTAGATGCCCACCGCAAAGTCGAGCATGGGCAGGGCTTCGAAGTCGAACTGCACCGCCAGCATGGGGGCTGCGATGAGCCCCTCCGCCTGGCGGTCGGTCTTGAAGCTGCGCAGGCTGCGCCCAAGCACCACGTCGGCGGCGGGCGTGAATTCCTGGTTGATGTCCACCAGGTTCACCGACAGCAGCAGGTTGACCCCATGCAGCCGCGCCAATCCGGCCGGGTTGTACTGGATGGCGGAGGCGTCGTCGGCCAGCGCAACAAAGGCCCCGCCCCGGCCCAGCACCCGGGCTCCGTTGTCGGGATACTCGGACTCAAACCCGCCCGCCCAGGCACCGGCAGGCAGCAAGGTGCCGCACAGCAGCCACCCAAGGCGGGTTGAGCGGGCACGGGCGGGGGCCCATCCCCGACGGCGGTGAGGCAGCGTTTCCATTCGGTCTCCTCGCAGGGGTGAGGATCGCACGATACCATCCGAATTCCTCGGAGGGATCCCGTTGCGCGGCCTCCGTCAAACCCTTTGGGAATTCAACACTTACCTTCTCCCACATTGCCCTACCTGTCGTGATCGCAGTGGTTGACCCCCGGGGCGTGCGTCGGTAGCCTGATGCCGACCCGCTTTGATCTCGGAGGCCGCATGAGGTTTCGCCCCCCCTATCTGGGGCTTTGTGCCCTGGCCCTCTTCGCCTGTGATGACAGCGCGACGGAGACCAACGCTGGCCGGCCTTCGCTCCGCGTGGGTGGAGGCGGCGAGTGTGGCGTCACCCTGCCCATCCCCAGCCGTGACCAGTTCACCGAGGGGACCTACCGCACCGCCGCAGTGACGGTGGCCGGCACGGACCCCGGCGCCTCCAACATGGAGATTCGCAACGGGACGGAGGTCACCATTATCCAGACCTCCAACAACCCCGATGCCCCCCAAGTGGTGGCGTTTGTGTCGGCCTTCGACCTCGCGCGCCAGCAGACCAACATCCTGGAAGCCGTACAGCAGGCCACCGAGAGCAAGGGCGTGTCCTTTGTGGGTGGTGGCGCGGTGGACCGCGTGTTCTGCGTGTCGGGCGGTACGGCCACCATCGAGGCCAGCATCCCGTCCTATGCGGGCGGCGGCGGCTTCGTGGGCGCGGTGACCACACCCCAGGCCCAGCGCTTCCAGATCCGGTGCGTCTCCGCAGACATCTACGAGCAGCAGTGCGGCAACACCCCGCCGCCCGACGCTGAGGTGCTGGACGCCGGGCCCTCGGACATGGGCGTGCCGGTGGATGCGGGCGATGTGGGCGACGGCGGCACCCCGCCCCCGTCGCTGTGGAGCGTCAAGTACGTGCCGCCCGCCGACGCCGAGAACTTGCGTATCGGCATCCGCAACTCTGGCCTCGGTCGCCGTGACAACACGGAATTGTCGTTTGTGGTCGCGGAGTTGGAGCGCCCCCTGCCCGATGTGCTCGTGAAGTTCATCCTCGACGACATCACTCAGCCCGGTGTGAGCATCTCGGGGGGCAACGCTTCCTTGTTTGAGGCCGACAACGAGGTGGTGGTCCGCACCACGGGCGACGGCACCGTGCGCGTGCGCCTCATCGCCGGCGGCAGCCCGGGCCTGGCGGCCGTGCGCGCGGTGGCGCTGCGCTACGATGCCAGCGACCTGCGCGGCTGCGCGGCCACCGACTACAACTGCCTCTTCCAGGCCTACTGCGGTCGCGGCCTCAGCCGCATCGATCAGGCCTCCGAGTGCGAGCAGGACCGCAGCCAGGTGGTCACCATCGAGGCCGGCATTCCCAGCGGCCGCAACCTGCACCTGGTGTGCGAGACGCCCATTCTGCCCGCGTTCACCGTGCGTGAGCGGGTGCGCGGCCTGGACAACTGGGGCCTCTCCAACGAGGACGGCGGCCCCTGCTTCATCCAGGTCGCCGACCGTGTGAGCGGCCGCGTCAAGGAAGGCACCGGCGTGTTTTTCCTGACGGAAGCCGGCACCATGGACGAGGTCGGCTTCACGGATGAGGCCGGCCGCGCCCAGAGCATCATGCGTATTGGCCGCGATGCGCCTCGCGACGTGCCGGCCATCGAGTACGAGCAGATGGCGGGCTTCCCCCGCAATGGGCACAATCCCCGCGACGGTCTGGTGCGGCTGGTCGCCTTCACCCGCGGTGAAGAGGCCTTCTTCGACGCCAACGGCGACAACGTCTATAACGAGGCCGACGGCGACTATCAGGAGCCCGGCCAGGACCTCCCCGAGCCCTTTGTGGACGCCAATGACAACGGCACATGGGACGACAACGAGCGCTTCCAGGACTCCAACAACAACGGCGTTTGGGACGATGCCAACGGCATTTGGGACGCTTCCACCGACATCTGGACATCGACGGCAGTGCTGTGGGTGGGCGACTTGTTCAGCTGCAACGACGACACCGGCGCGGCGTCCAGCTCCCCGGACTGCAACGATGCCGAGCTGATCCCCGACGGCCGCAAGTTCCCGGTGGTGGCGTTTGAGTGCGGCGAGGGTTGCAGCACCAACCAGGCGCTCAACCCCCTCTGCCCGCCGGCGCCCTTCTATCTCGACCCGGGTCAGGGCGGCAGCATCGAGCTGACGGCGGCCTTCTTCGACATCAATGGCAACTGCCTCAATGGCCGCGGCCAGGGCAAGTACGAGGTGCGCACGGGGGCCGATCTGGTGGCCATTGGGCCGCCCTCCCTGGGTCCGCTGCGCTGCTTTGCCAGCTTCGAGCGGCCGCTGAGCCCGTTGCTGGCGCCGACTTTGGTGGACACGCTGCCGGCGAACCCCATGGGCTTCACGGTCACGCCCGTGGAGATCCAGGTGTCCTATGAGCGCATTGGCGGGGGCCAGGTCCAGGTGACCTACCGCACCGCCGTCTGCCGCTGACGCCTTGGAGCCCAACGCCCCCATCGGAGTCTTCGACTCGGGCCTCGGCGGCCTGACGGTCGCAGCGGCCATCGCCGAGGCCTTGCCCTTCGAGCAGATGCTCTACCTCGGGGACACGGCCCGGGTGCCCTATGGCACGCGCTCGCCCGCCACCGTGGTGCGCTATGCGCGTAACAACGCGCAATTCTTGGCAGAATCGGGCATCAAGCTGCTGGTGGTCGCCTGCAATACCGTCTCAGCCCAGGGCCTGGGCGGGCTGGCGGATGGCTCGGGCCTGCCCGTCGTGGGGGTCATTCGCCCCGGCGCGCGGGCCGCTTTGGAGGCCTCGCCCGGTGGCCCCATCGCAGTGCTCGGCACGCCGGCCACGGTGCGATCGGAGGCCTACCTCCACGCCATCCACGAGCTCGATCCCGGGCGGCCCGTGCATGCAGTGGCCTGCCCCCTGTTTGTGCCGCTGGTGGAAGAGGGGTGGCTCGATCACCCCGTGACAGCGATGGTGGCCCGGGAGTACCTTTCTGCATTGGCTGGAACCGAGGTGGACACCATCATCCTCGGCTGCACCCACTACCCGCTGCTGCGCAGCCTCATCGCCCGCGTTGCAGCGGAGGTCCTGGGTCGGGAGGTGGCGATTGTGGATTCGGCCACCGCGGTCGCACGCCAGGTTGAGGGGCTGCTGACCACTTGGGAGCAGCGCGCGCCCGCGGGCACGCGGGCGCCGCATCGATTTTTTGTGACCGACGCGCCGGACCGAGTCACTGCGGTGGCGGCGCGGTTTTGGGGCGCGGGCAACCTGCCTGTGTTTGAGCATGTGGACATCACCGACCATGGGGCCGGTCGCGCGCGCTGAACGGGAGCTGGCATGATTCCGGGCCTCAACACCGACGTCCGCTACAAGGGCAAGACGTTCCACATCCAGACCGAGGACTCAGGGGTCGACAACCCCGTGCTCATGACCCACGTCTTCCTGGGCGGCACCATCCTCGGCTCGGAAAAGCAGAGCTATCAGGTGATTCTGGGGCAGGCCGACTTCGATGGCCGGGTGCGGGAGCTCATGCGCGCTCAGCACCGGGCCATGTACCGCGCCCTGCTCGAGGGGCGGTACGACGATCTGGCCCGGCGCCCTACCCAGACCAAAGGCCGGCCGGAGGGGCGCTCCATCCCCCTGGCCAACGCCAACCGCACGCCGGGCATGGGGGTGGTGAACAGCGGCCGCATCTCGGCGCCCCCCGGAGCGCTGCCGCCAGAGGCCAGCGTGGAGAGCCCGCCGGGGTTGAGCGGGGCGCGGCGTGCGACCAGCATCCCCCCGCCGCTGCCGCCGATGGGTGATGAGAGTGACCTGGAGCCGCCGCTGCCCTATGATCTCGCCGCGCTCAGCCACCCGGTCGGCGCGGTGCCCTTCCCCACGGACCTGACCAGTGGGCGCCGCCTGCCCGACGTGATGTTGGCGTATTTGCTGGAGGATCCCGAGGAAGGCTGAGGGCATTGCACACCACCTCGCTGCCGGTACCGCGCGCTGCCCGTGCCGGTGAGCCCATCGTGCAGTTCTTCCACGTCTCGAAGGTGTACGCCCAAGAGCACCGCGCGCTGGACGACGTCTCCGTCCGCATCGACAAGGGCGAGTTTGTCCTGCTGGCGGGGCCCTCTGGGGCGGGTAAGTCCACGCTTCTGAAGCTGATTTTCTGCGCCGAGCCGCCCACCAGCGGGCAGATCGTGGTGTCGGACGTGTCCGTCCACCGCATCCAGCGCGCCAGCATTCCCTACCTGCGGCGCAACATCGGGGTGGTCTTTCAGGACTTCAAGCTCCTCTACCGCCGGCCCGTTTTTGACAACGTGGCCTTCGCCCTGGAAGTGCTGGGCCTGCCACGGGCCGTCATTCGCCAGCGGGTGACCCGCGTGCTGCACCAGGTGGGTCTGGGCAGCAAGATCCACCTCTCGCCCGGGCGGCTGTCGGGCGGGGAGCAGCAGCGCGTGGCCATCGCGCGGGCGCTCGTGATGGAGCCGGCGATCCTGCTGGCCGATGAGCCCACCGGCAACCTCGATCCCGCGCTCACCATCGAGATCCTCGACCTGCTGGTGGACGCCAATGTGCGCGGCACAACGGTGCTGGTGGCCACCCACGACGAGAGCATCTTGCGCCGCTTTCGCCGCCGCACCCTCACCCTCGAAGGCGGCCGGCTGATCGAGGACAGCCGTTGACCACCGCCCGGCTGGTCTACTTCCTTCGGCGCACCGCCCAGTCCATCCGCCAATCGGTGGTGGTGCAGACGGTGGCCATCAGCACCATCGCCATCGCCGCCATGGTGCTGGGCGCGTTCCTGCTCATCCTCCAGAACCTGGACGGGCTGGCGGAGCGCTGGGCTGCTGAAGCCCGGCTGGTGGCTTTCCTGGCCGACGATGCCGGTCCCAGCCAGCTCGCCCTCGCCGCGGCCCAGGTGGAGACCTGGCCCGAGGTGGAGTCGGTCACCACCCTGACCCGCGCCGACGCGCTGTCGTCCTTTCGCCAGGCGCTGGGCCGAGATGCCGCGCTGCTCGATGGCATCGATCCCGCGCTGGTGCCCGCTTCGCTGACGCTGCGGCTGCGGCCCGAGGCCCGAGATCCCGCCTTGATGGAGGCGCTGGCGGCCCGCCTGGGCACGCTGCCGGGCCTGGGGGCCGTGGAGAAGCTCGACCAGGGCCAGGACCTCGTAGAGCGCTTTCGGGACCTCCAGGGCCTCCTGGGCCTCGCTGGGGGCGTGTTGGCGACCCTGGTGGCGTTCGCCGTCATCTTCATCATCTCCAACACCGTCCGGCTGACGCTCTACGCTCGCAAAGAAGAGCTCGAGATCATGCAGTTGGTGGGGGCCACCGATGGCTTCATCCGCGCGCCGGTGTACCTGGAGGGAGCGTTCCAGGGCTTGGTGGGGGCGTCGGCGGCGGTGGTGCTGCTGCGCATCCTGCACCGCGTGGTGCTGGGTGGGGATCCGGTCCTGCGGTTTGGCCAGCTTGAGATCCCAGTGGCCTTCTTGTCCACCCTCACCGCGGTGGCACTCGTGGTCGGCGCCGGGCTGGTGGGGGTGGCCGCGGCCCATGTGGCCTCCGGGCGGTTCTTGAAGGGCAGCGCCGAGTGATCGGCTTCGCGCTCATCCTGCTCTTCGCCCAGCCCGAGCCCCTTGCCCTGCCGCCCGACGAAGATCCAGGCGTGCGGGTGGAGGCCCTGCTCGACGAGGAGGACCTGCTGGCCGACCGCCTCGACGCCCTCGACCGGCAGTTCTCGGGCCTCGTGCAGCAACAGGACGAGAAGCAGCGCGACCTGGCGGCCGCCCAGGCGCGGGTAGGCGAGATCGACGACCAGCTTGAGGTGTTGCACCTGCGGGCCACCACCCAGCGCGCCCGCCTGGTGCGCCGCCTCCGGGCCCGCCAGCACCTCGATGCCACCGCCTGGCTCCAGGTCATGCTCTCCGCCACCTCGCCCGACGAGCTGGTGCGCCATCGCCACTACCTCGACCGCATCCTGGGCGCTGACGTGGCGCTGCTCTCCAGCCTCAAGGCGGATCGCGCGCTGCAGGCGCTGCTGCGCACCGAGCGCGAGGAGGCCCTCCTCACGGCTCGGGCCGCCACCACCGCCCTCGATCAACGGCGCGCCACCCTGGAAGCCGATCGCGCCGTGCGCACCGAGCTGCTGCGTCGTGTGCGCAGCGAGCGGCGGTTGATGCGGCGCCTCATGGCGGGTCAGGCCAGCCAACGTGCTGAACTTGAAGCGCTTTTGGCGCGGGATGGCCAACCAACGGCGGGGGTGGAGGGCCACTTCGCCGAGGAGTACGGCCGCCTGCCACACCCGGTGCCGGGCCCCGTGACCCAGGCCTTTGGGGTGCAGCACGAGGGCCAGCGCAGCGAGGGCGTGCACATCGGCGCCGCCGCCGGCCTGCCGGTGCGGGCGGTGTACTCCGGTCGCGTGGTGTTTGCGGGCTGGTACGCCAGCCTGGGCAACCTCGTCATCCTCGACCACGGCGAGGGCCATCGCACGCTCTACGCCCACCTCGCCCACATCGACCGCACCCAGGACGCCGTGGTGGCCCAGGGCGAGGTCATCGGGACGGTGGGCGAAACGGGCTCGCTCGATGGCCCGCAGCTCTACTTCGAGGTGCGGGTGGATGGGCGTGCTGAGGATCCGCGTCGGTGGTTTCGGCTTTGAAAACCAGGCCTTATACATATCGTCCGCCCGCGTGGGTGGTGCTGGTGGTGGGGTTTGGTGCCGGTCTCTTCACGGCCCGCACCTGGCCGGTGGCCGACGCGGCGCCCGCGGCCCATGAGGCGGCCTACCGGGTGCTGAACACCTTTGCGGAGGTCTACGGCCACCTGCTGGCCGAGCACGTGGATGCGCCCACCCCCGCCGAGCTGTTGACGGGCGCGCTGCGGGGCCTCGCCAGCGCCGCGGATCCCTACACCGCCTGGCTGGACATCGACGCGGTGCGGCGCTTCGACGAGGACGGTGCGGGGCGGTTTGCCGGCATCGGGCTCGAGGTGGCCTGGCGCGATGGGCGCCTGGTGGCGGTGGCGGCTCAGCCGAAGACGCCGGCCGCCGAGGCAGGCATCCGCACGGGCGACCACCTGGCCAGCATCGACGGCACCCCCACGCGCACCCTGGGCCTGGAGGGGGCCATCGGGCGCCTGCGCGGGGTCGAGGGCACCCCGGTGGTGGTGGGCCTCGAGCGCGCGGGTGCGCCCCCCCGCACCGTGACGCTGGTGCGCGCCGAGATCCACGTGGAGGCGGTGGAGAGCGCGTTGCTCGCCCCGGGCATCGGCCTGGTGCGGTTGCGGGTCTTCCAGCAGGACACCGCCAGCCAATTCGACGACGCCCTCGCGCGGTTGGGCCCCCTGCAGGGCCTGGTGCTCGATCTGCGGGACAACCCCGGGGGCCTGTTGGCCGTTGCGGTCCAGGTGGCGGGGCGCTTCTTGAGCGGAGGGCAGGTCGTCATCGTGCGCGAGCGGACCGACGAAAACGTCTACCACGCCGGCGCTTCACCCACCTGGCTGGGCCCGTTGGTGGTGCTGGTGAACGGGGGCACGGCCAGCGCGGCCGAGATCCTGGCGGGCGCCCTGCAGGACCACCACCGCGCCCAGGTGGTGGGCCAACAGACCTTTGGCAAGGGCACCGTGCAGCGGCTGGTGCGCCTCGCTGATGGCTCGGGCCTCAAGGTCACCGTGGCGCGGTATTTCAGCCCCGAAGGTCGCGCGATCGATGGCATCGGCCTGACGCCCGATGTGGTGTTGCCGGAGGATGCCGACTGGACGGCGCGGGCCCAGGTCCTGCTGTCGCCCCCCACCGAGTAGCGCACCGATCGTGTTGATTGTATTGGGAGAATCCGCCGGCCAGCGGCCCTACAGAACGATCTCCGACAGCCGCAGCAGGTGAATCTGGCGCTGCCGCAGGCCCGCCAGCCAGGGGCGCAGCGCCACCAGCGTGCCGGGTCGGGGGGTCAGCACCACCACCGCCGAGCCATCCAGCACTAGCGCCGCCTCCACCGCACGCAGGCGAGCGGCCAGCGCCTCCCCCTCGTCGTCGATGTGGTGGGTGGCGCGGGCGGCCCGCACGCCCACGACGCGGGCGGCGGCCTCGGTCAGGCTGGCCGGTGTGTCCAGGTCGTCGAGGAAGAAGAGCCCGCGCTCGGCCAGGCTCTCCAACAACGCGGTGACCGGCTCACGGGCGGTGGCGAAGCGGTCGCCCAGGTAGGTGGAGGCGCCCACCACCTCGGGCACCCGCGCCAACAAGCCGTCCAGACCGCTGCGCACCCGCTCGGGGGTCATGCCCGCCAACAGGAAGTCCGGCCCGTCGATGGCATGGGGATCGGAGGGCTCCAGCGGCAGGTCGGCGATGACCTCGCGCCCGCTGTCCGCGAGCCGGCGGGCCATGCGCCCGGAGTCGGAGGAGTTGGGCAGTACGGCATAGGTGACGTGGGGATCCAGCGCCAGCAGGGCGTCCAGCAGCGAGGGCTCCCGACCCACTTGGGTGAGGATCACCGTCAACCGGGGGCCGGCGGGGTAGGCCCGCAAGGCGAGCGCGGGGTGGCCATCACGGGCAAGTGCCCGAAACCATGGACGATCCGGTGCGTCTTCGCTGGCCGGCGCGATGAGCGTGTAGCCCGCCTGGCTGGCGTGCTCATCCACCGTGCGCAACACCGGGCCACAGTCTTTGCCCACCGGGCAGGTGAAGCTGACCAACGCCAGCGTCTCGCCCACGCGGCGACCCGGTCCGGTGAGGGGGTAGCGACCGTGGGTGATCAGGCGGCCCGGCACCCCGGCGGCCTCAAGGCCAGCGAGCACCGCAGCGCGGGCCGGCTCAGCATCCACGGGCTCGGGAGGCGGACCCGCGGGCTCGCTGCCGGGGGCCTCGGCCACCGACGCGACGGGTGGCGGCCGCACCCACTGGCGGTCCACGCCGATGCCCAGGGCCGCGCCCAGGAGGAGCGTGATCAGCAGGCCGGGCCAGCGACGGGGCGGCGCCCCCTCTGACTCCCGGATGTCCCGCCGATTTCGCACCGCCACCTCACCTGCGTCTGGGGCCACGCCCACTGCGCAAGCTTCTCACCCTTTCCGGCCGGCTTGTCCACCCCGCCCCGGGGGTCGTCGGGGCAAGTGTCTGAAAATGTTACAGATTATGGAGCGAGCCCGCCGCCCAGACCCGCCGCCAGGGCTGCGCGCAGGCGCGCTCCGCGTGGGCTGGCGGGGGCAAAAATCACCAGCACTTCGCCCGTGGCCAGCGGCAGCACCGAGCGGGTGTGCAGGCCGGTGGGGGGCGCGGGCAAGGGGCCGGCGGGCACCCGGCAGCCATGGGCCAGGCCGTCGGTCCAGGCGGTGGTGCAGGGTGGGGGACCCACCGCCTGCACCCAGCCGGGGGGCGGCCACTGGGTGGGTGGGGGGCGCAGCGCGTGGTGCAGCCCAAACCCCAGCGCCACCGCCATGGCCACCACGAGGGCGCCGGTGAACCACCGCCCGCCCCGGCCCACCCCACCCACCAGCGCCCCCGCCAGCAGGCCGCCCAGGTGGGCCGCATGGTCGGTGGGGCCGGTGGCACCCAGCCCCACCAGGGCCACGAGCCAGGGCACAGTGCCCACCAGGAGCAGGCGCCGTTGGGGCGCGGTCAGCTGCCGCCAGCGCCGGCCACCGGCCACCAGCAGGCCGGCCACCACGGCGGCGTTGGCCCCCGAAGCGCCGAGCGACCACCCCTGGGTGAAGAGCAGGCTGGCCACCGAGGCCACCAGCGCGCCGGCCAACCACAGGCGCACCACCATCCAACCGCCCAGCAAGGCGCCCGCCGGCCACCCCGCGCCCAGCAGCACCACCGCATTGAGCACCAGGTGACCGGGGCGGATGTGCAGGCAGGCCGCAGTCAGAAGCCGCCACCACTCGCCGTGCAGGTCGTGGAGGAGCGTGGGCACCAGGCCCCCGAGCCAGGCGGCCTCTTCGGGGCTGGCCGACGCCCACCAGGCGCTCAGGGAAGCGGCGCTGATGAGCGCCAGGAGGCTGAGGGGGGCGGCCATGGCGTGGGGACTAGAAGATCACTTCGAGCTGGCCCGCCAGCCCGAACCAGGTGTCGTCTCGGCCATCAGTGTCCACGAGGTAGACGTTTTGTGCCCCCAACACCACCGCCCCCGGCCCGTCCCAGCCGAAGACCAGGGGGATGCGCATGCCCAGGGTGCTGCGCACGCTGAAGGTGGTGATGGGGGTGTCCACATGGGCGCCCACCTCTTCGTCGTTGCGGCTGGTGTCCACGGCGGAGGCGGCCAGGGGTACACTCACTCCACCCTCCATGCCGTAGAAGGGCACCAGGTAGGGGTTCTGGTAGCCCACCACGAAGCCCAGGTCGGGCGCGATGAAGCCACCCGCGGTGTGACCGCCCCCGCCCAGACCGGCGGTCAGGGCGAGGTGGTGACCCAGGCCTTCCGGCGACCACTTGGTGCCGACGCGAGCGCTGTAAATACCCGGATCCTGGTCGGTTTCTACCCCCTCGGAGTCGTCGAAGCGGACCATGGCCGCCTCGCCCACCAGCTCCAGATCGGGGGAGACGCCGCGGCGGGCGCGCACCGCGCCGCCGCGCACCGGGGCGCCGAAGACCTGATCCATGGCCAGCAGCTCGCCGGCGACGGCGGTGCGGCCCTCGCCGATGGCTTCGGGCCCCTGCAGGGCCACGAGACGCGCCGGTGGCGAGTACACATTGTGGCTGCAACCGGTGACGACGAGGAGAGCAACGGGCAGGATTCGAAGAGACATTGCGGACCTCCGTGTGGGTTCAACGGAGGTCGGTGGCAATGTGCGTGCCAGGCCGCCGGGTGGCGGCCTCTTGGACTACCAGCGGTCGCGACCACCGCGGCCACCGCCGCCGCCGCCGCCACCGAAGCCGCCACGGTCGCCACCACGGCCACCGCCGCCGCCACCGAAGCCGCCGCCACCACCACCGCCGCCGCCGCCGCCGAAGCCGCCGCCGCCGCCGCCGCCGCTGCGGCCGCCACGGAAGCCACCGCCGCCGCCACCCTCACCACGGGGCGCGCGCTCGGCGGCCTCGTTGACGTTGAGGGTACGGCCATCGAGCTGGGCGCCGTTCATGCGCTGGATGGCATTATCGGCGTCATTGGGCGACGAGAACGTGACGAAACCGAAACCGCGGGAGCGACCCGTCTCACGATCGGTGATGACCTTGGCGTCGGTCACCTCGCCGAACTGCTCGAAAGCGTCACGCAGGCTGTCGTCCGTGGTGCCCCAGGAAAGGCCGCCGACAAAGAGCTTCTTGGACATTCTCTCTTCTCTTCCTTCTCGCGGTGGCGCATCGCGCTGCATCCGCATTGTAACCCCCCGAGCGGGTCGGGGGTCGGGGTGAGCCTCGTCAACCCCTGAAACCTATGCCGGAGGCCAAACCTGCTCCAGGCAATCGACCTGACGGATCGGTGGCCAAGGCCACCAAGCCGAAGGGCGACGGCGCATACCCTGAACGGTCAGGGTGTCGCATGTCAAGCAATTCGACCTGACCGATGCCGATTCTTTTGGGAGACCCGCGCCGCCGCACGCAAATCGTTGTGGGGCAAGGACTTGCGTCCTCGCCAGCCCTCTTTATGGAGGCCAACTTTGGGCCGTTGGGCGCCCCTTTTGAGGCCGCGCCGCCGGTCGGCTCGGCCCGCCAAAACGCCCGTTTTGGGGGTCTCTGCCACCCACGACCCAGCGCCTGGCCGCGAGGGGGGGGCGGCACTGAGGCCGAGGGGGCTCAACCTTTAACGAAGCGTCAGTTTTTACGTCCAGGGTTTGCTTGAAGAGGCTATGCTCCCGCCCATGCAGCCCACCGCACCCGAAATCGAAGGCAACCTGTTCACAGCGGATCCACCGCCACCCAACGGCGAGCGCTTTGAGCTCCTGTGCCGTGTCGGGGACGTGCGCATCGAGCGCATCGTCAGCTCCGCCCAGCCCGTGCCGGGCACCTACGTCCAGGACTGGGACGAGTGGGTGGTGCTCCTGCAGGGCAAGGCGACGCTGGAAATCCTGGGCAAAACCATCGAGTTGTCGGCGGGCGACTACCTGTTTCTCCCCGCGCGCGTGCCCCACCGCGTCGCGCGCACGAGCGCGGGCGCCTTGTGGCTCGCCGTACACCTCGATGTGCGTGAGGCGCCGTGAGGTGGCTCGTCGCCTGCGCGCTGCTCGGCTGCAGCGCCGCCACCGATCCGCTGCCTGCCGTGGAGGAGGAGCAGGCCTGCGCACCCGGCGCGCTCGATCATCCGCAGGCGCTCGCTTTTGTGGGCGATCGGCTGGTGGTCGCCAACACCGCGTACGGCGTGCCCTGGGGTGAAGGCAGCATCGCGGTGGTGGATGTGGAGGCCGGGCGGGTGGAGGCGGTGTTGCCCACCACCTGGCGCAATCCGCAGGCCCTGGCGGTGGTGGGCGAGACGGTGTGGGTGGCCGAGACCGGCCTCTACGACTTCGCCCCCACCCCGCCGCAGATGGCCACCCCCGGCGGGGTGGAGCGCTTTGCCCTCGACCAGCCGGGCACCGCCGCGGCCTTTGAGCTCGACCGCGGCCCCGAGCTGCGGGCGGGGGGGCCGGTGGCCATGCAGGTGGTGGGGGATCGCCTCTTTGTGGGATCGGGCATCGCGGCCCGCGTGCAGGTCTTTGATCTCACAGAGGAAAAGTGGATCCGCGGCCCGGCCAATCCCATCGCGTACGGCGAGGGTCTGGGCCTGGCCTCCCTCGCCACCGACGGCACCCACGTCTTTGTCATCGACTACAACAGCGACCGCCTCCACGTGCTGGACGCGCGCACCGGCGACCTCGGCTGCTCGGTGGATCTGGGTGAGACACCTCGCCTGGAGGGGGCCAAGGCGCCGCTCGTGGTGGGCACCGATCTCTACTATGTGCTTGATCAGGCTGGGCTTTTGCGGCGGGTGGCTCTGGCGGGCCTGGATGCCCCGGGGCCGGGACCTTGCCCGGGGGTGGTGCCCGAGACGGTGGCGGTCACGGGCCTGCTGCCCAACCACCTGGTCCAGGCGGGCGACCTGCTCTACCTGGTGCACTCGGGGGAGAACAACGTCACGGCGCTGCGCCTGACCGACTTGCGGACGGTGGCCGTGCACGTGCTGCCGCCGGGCAGCAACCCGTGGCAGGTGGCGGTGCACCCCACCCGGCCGCTGCTGGCGGTGAGCGAGTGGCAGGCGAGCGGCGTGACGCTGGTGGACTTGACCGACGGCACCCAGCGGCGCCTGCGCTGCGGGGTCGCCACCGAGGACGAAGCGCCCGATGCGGGCGTGGATCCGCTGGAGGGCGCCCGCCTCGCCGACGAGGTGCGGGCCGCGCCTTCCGCCAGCGACGCGCCCTTCCACGATCCGGCGCGCGCCGCCAACGGCGTCCACGGGGCGGGGGCCACCCACGGCGGCCTGGACGTCTTCTCCCTCGGCACCCAGCCCGGGGTGGACGATCACGTGGTCCTCTGCTGGTCCGACGGCCCGGTGCTGGATGGCCCCGGGGCCGATCTGGTGGTGTTTGAGAACCCCTTTGCGGGCTTCCTGGACCCGGTGGTGGTGGAGGCCTCGCCCGATGGCGAGCGCTGGGTGGCCTTCCCCCACGACTACCTGGCCGCCGACGAGACCGTCTACGAGGCGGATCCGGCGCTGTGGTCGGGCTTTGCCGGGTTGACGCCGGTGTGGCTCAACGAAGACCGCAACCGCGTGGACCCGCTGGGCGCAGCCGCTGGCGGCGATACCTTTGATCTCGCGGACTTGCACGATCCAGAGATCGACGCCACCGGCGCGCTGTGTGTCCGTCTCACCAGCGCCCAGGCCCGGGTAAACCCCGATACCGGGGCGCCTTTTGTGGTGGATCCGGTCTCCGATGGGGCCGACATCGACGGGGTGTATGGCCGCGCGCGGTGAGCTCTTGCTGCTGGCCTGTGTCCTGCTGATGCCCGCCGCCCTGCTGCCCGCCGCCTATGCCCAAGAAGGCATGACCATCAGCGGGGTGCCCGAGCCCGGCCCGGCCTCCACCCGGCTGCGCCTGGACGACGACCCCCACCTGCTGCCCGAGGTGGACCGGGTGCTCGAAGGGGCGCCGGGGGCGGTGGTGCGCCGATCCGGGGGCGAGCGCTCGACGCTGCAGCTGCGCGGGGCGGGCGGCCACCAGGTCCAGGTGCTGCTCGACGACATCCCCCTCGGTGACGGCCGCGGCGGGGCCCTGGATCTCGCCCACCTGCCCGCAGCCGCCCTCGATCGCATCGAGGTCCAGCGCGGCGCCGCAGCAGCCGCTTGGGGGTCGGGGGCGCAGGGTGGGGTGGTGCGGCTCCACACACGCCACGGAGCTCTGCAGCGTTTTCGCTTACAAATCGGGAGCTTCGGGGCACGATCAGCCGATGCCGCGGTGGCCGCGCCCGTGGGACCGGGCGATCTGTTGGGCACCGTCGCTGTCGCCTCCGGCACCGGGGACTTCCCCTTCCTGGACACCAATGGCCAGCGCCGCGTGCGCCAGAACAACGCCCACAGCCGGCTTGACGGCCTGGTGCGGCTGCGCACCCCGCTGGGGGCCCACGCCGACCTCACCGTCCTCGCCAGCGGGCTGGCGGCGGGCACAGGGGAGCCGGGCCTGGAGCAGTTTGAGCAGCCCGATGCTCACAGCCATACGCGGCGCGGTCTGGCGGCCGCGGGTGTGCATGCCGATGGGCCAGCGGGCACCGATCTGGGCTTCCAGATCCACCACCTCGCTCGGGCCTTCACCTTCGCCGACCCCGCACCGGCGTTTGCCGGGGCCGCGCGGCGCTTCGATCTGCGGGATGGGGCCACCGGGGCACGGCTGGCGGTGGAGAGACCGGAGGGTCGGCTGCGCCCGGGGCTGGTGGTGGAGGGGCGGCACGAAACGGCGCGCACGGTGACCACCGGCGGCGACCGCCCGGGCCAGCGGAGCGAGGCGCGCAGCGGTGGGGCCATCACCGGCAATCTGCTTTGGAATCAAGAAGATACGTTCCTGGCCCAGGCCGCGGTGCGGCTGGACGAGACCAACCGCCGCGCCCCCCTCTGGGTCCCCGCCCTCGACCTGGCGCTGCGCCTGACCCCCTGGACGTTGCGGGCCCATGGCGGCCGCCTGTTTCGCGATCCCGGCTTCGACGAGCTCTACTTCGAGGCCACCGGCCTACGCGGCAACCCCGACCTGCGGCCGGAGGATGGCTGGGGCGCCGATGTGGGCGTGGACCTGCGCCTGGGCCGCGCCGCCCAGGTGGGGCTGACCGCCTTTGTGCAGCGTTATGATCGCATCATCCTCTACGTGCCCCTCAACGCCTGGCTCATCCAACCCACCGACGACCACCACGCCGAGGCTCGGGGGCTGGAGGTGGAGGCGCGCGCGGCTCAGGGCCCTTGGCGGGGTCGGCTGGCGGCGCTCCTCCAGCAGACCACCCTGGATGGCGGCCCCCCGCTGCCTTTCCGGCCCACCGGCCTCACCACCACCGAGCTGCGCTATCTGCCTGATCCAATTGATGTTTTTGTCATCTGGCAGTGGCAATCGTCCGTGACTGCCGACCCCTTTGGGCACCGCACCTTGCCCGCTCGCCACACCTTCGACCTGGGGGCCGCGGTGGCCCTTCGACAGGTGCGGCTGGGGGTGGAGGTGCGCAACCTGCTCGACCAGCAGGACACCCTCGACGCGGTGCAGCAGCCCCTGCCCGGCCGGGTGGTCTTGGCGGGGCTGAGCTGGCAGCCGTAGCCCTTCACGATCGCGCACAGGGGTGGTGTACGCTGCCGACATGAGCGCTTTGCCCCCCCATGCCCACGTCCTCACCGGCCTCGGCGTCACCATCGAAGACGCGGCCCTCGACCAGCTTGCCCGCGTGGCCGGGCTGCCCGGGTGTTGCCGCGCGGTCGGCCTGCCCGACCTCCACCCGGGCCGCGGGGTGCCCGTCGGCGCGGCCTTCGCCTTCCGCGACCGCGTGGTGCCCGCCCTCATCGGCGGCGACATCGGCTGCGGGGTGCGGCTCGTTGCGGTGAAAAAGGCGAGATTTCAAGGGGATGCGTTGCTCCGGCGGGTGGATGAAGCCACCCGCGGACCCGCATTGCCCGACGCCGATCCCCACGCGCTGCTGGCGGCGGTGTGGGCCCACGGGCCGGCCGGACTGGCGGCGGTGGACGGGGTACCCGACAGCCTCGCCGTGTTGGCGGAGGCCGAGGTGGCGGGTGCCTTTGCGGAGGTGCTGCCCCCCAGCGGCGTGCTGCCCGAGGGCGACTTTGGCACCCAGCTCGGCACTGCGGGCGGTGGCAACCACTTCCTGGAGCTGAGCACGGTGGAGCGGGTGCAGGATCGGGCGGCCGCGGCGGTGCTGGGCCTCACGGCGGGCACTTGGGTGGTGTTGGCGCACTCGGGCTCCCGCGGGTTGGGGGCCAGTCTGGCGGCGCGCCACCGCGAAGTGCTTGAAACCCCTGATGAAATTCAGGGCTGGCTGGCCGATCAGGCAGGGGCCATCCGCTTCGCCCTCGCCAACCGGGTGGTGCTGGCCTGGCGCCTGTTGGAGGCCCTGGGTGCCGCGCGCCCGGATCGCCTGACGGGGGCCTTCGACCTCGTGCACAACGCGGTCGTCCCGGCGATGGTGGATGGCGCGGCCGTCTGGCTGCACCGCAAGGGCGCCGCCCCGGCGGCCCTCGACCAACCCACCGTGGTGCTGGGCAGCCGAGGCGCGCCCAGCCACGTGTTGTTGGGTGCAGGCCAGGAGGACTGCCTCGCCAGCGTGGCCCATGGCGCCGGCCGCCGCCTCGATCGCGCCGATGCCGCCGCCCGCTTTCGCGCCCGGCACACCCGGGCCTCGCTGCGGCGTACGACCCTGGGCAGCCACGTGCTGTGTGATGACGCCGAGCTGCTGTTTGCCGAGCACCCCGACGCCTACAAGGCGGTGGAGCCGGTGGTGGCGGCCCTGGAAGCGGCGGGGGCGGGGCGGCGCGTGGCGACGCTGGTGCCCCACATCACCGTCAAGCGCTGACTGCAGCGTGGATCAGGCCTTGCCTTCCACCTGGGCCTTGAGCGCCGCGAGGCCCTTCTCGAAGTCCTTGCCGATCATCGCCTCCATGTTCATCAGCAGGCCCATGATCTTGATCATCAAGGGGCGCTTGCCCTCCATCGACCACGTCACCTGGGTGCCGGTGCCGGCGGGCTCGAAGGTGAAGATGGCGAGGTTGTTGGCCTTGAACGGGCGCAGAAAGACCAGATCCACCTCGACGAGGCGGGGGGCGGTGGCCGTGCGGATGTGCATGTTGCCGGAACCCACCTTGCCCGACTTGCTGTCCCAGGCGTAGCGCGCGCCCACGCCGGACTCGGGCCCGGTGTAGGTGGTGGTCATGGCCGGATCGAGCTTGCCCCAGGGGGACCAGCCCTCCCAGGCGTGGAAGTTGTTGACCTGGTTGAAGGGGCCTTCCGCGGGGCCCTCAATGCGGATGGCGCGGGTGTAGCGGAAGGTGTCGGGCTGCCGAGAGGCGATCACCACGACGATGGCGATCAACGCCACAAAGATGCCGAGGCCGATGAACATGGCTTTCTCCTGTGCTGGGGATGGGCGATTGTCGGGGCGAAATGAGCGGCCGTCAATTTGAGGATTGTGCATGCAAATCAATGAGTCTCACGTGTTGAGCTTCCGGGCGCGGCGCGGCCACCTGGCGGGGCCCGGGGCGCACAGTCCCGTCGAGGCGGCCCGGGCGGTGGTGGGCATCCAGGCGCAAATCGAGTCGCCCGCGCTGTGGGCCATGGCGATGCGCACCCAGGGGCGGCCCACGGCGGAGGCGCTCCTGAGCGAGATTTTTGCCGCCCGCAGCCTGGTGCGCACCTGGGCCCAGCGCGACACACTTCACCTGTACCCGGCGCAGGACTGGCCCCTGGTGGCGGCGGCGGATCCCCTGTGGCCGTCCACGAGTCGTTTCGGGGCCCTGGCGTCGGAACACGCACTGGCCGCTACCCGTGTGCGCCTCGCCGACCGCGTGGTGACGCGGGCGGAAGTGTTCGATCTGGTCACGGAGGCGATGCACGCCGAGATGGCGGCGCGGGTGGGTGATGCACAGGCCCCGCGCTATGCCGCGGGCCGCCTCTTCTGGCAGCTGGCCCACCGGGGCGAGGTGTGCCAGGGACCCATGGTGGGGGCGGAGCAGGGCTATGTGGCGCGCTCGTTCTGGTTGCCCGACCTGCACTTCCCCACCCACGACGCCACCGAGGCGGCCATCGAGCTCACCCGTCGCTACCTGGCGGTGAATGGCCCGGCGTCGCCCAAGGATGTCGCGCACTTCTTCGGCGCACGGGTCACCGAGGTGCGCCGGTGGTTTGCGGCGCTGAGCCCCGAATTGGTGGAGGTGGTCTGCCCGGGCCACGCGGACCTGTTTGTCCTGGCGGCCGACACGGAGGCCCTGCGCGCCGACGACGCCCCCCCGCCGCCGCGCCTCTTGGCGGGCTACGACACGCTGCTGATGGCCCACGCCGACAAGACCTGGACGGTGCCCGTGGCGGGAGAAACCAAAGCGATTTGGCGCCCTTCCGCGGTGGTGGCCGCCATCGTCCTGGCCGGCGGGCGGGCGGTCGGGGTGTGGACCCAGAAGAAGACCAAGAAGGCCGTGCAGATCAGCGTGGCGCCGCTGAGCCAGTGGCGGCCCGAGTACCTGACCGCGCTCGAAGCCGATGCGCAGGCCCTGGCCACTCACCTGGGGTTGGCGGAAGCTACGCTGAGCGTCGCCTGAGACGGCCTGGGCGCCGGGGGTGCCCCTCCCAGTTACGCAACCGTAACGCCCCTTCGCCCACTGCGGCCGCTGCAGCGCGGCACGCCCCGTGCTGCTGCGGTTGGGAGTGGGATCCGCGCGGGGTGGGTCGGGGAGGTCAGCATGAGCGAGCAGTGGGTGTATCGGTTTGATGAGGGCGATGCCTCGATGAAGGACTTGCTGGGCGGGAAGGGGGCCAACCTGGCGGAGATGGCCCGCATGGAGCTGCCCGTCCCCCCCGGTTTCATCATCACCACCCGCGCCTGTCAGGCCTATTCAAGCACCGGTAAGTTACCGGAAGATTTGATGAATCAGGTGCGGGCTGGCCTCGCGGATTTGGAGAAGGCCACCGGCAAGCGGCTGGGCGATCCCACGGCGCCGCTCCTCTTGTCGGTGCGCAGCGGAGCGCGGTTCTCCATGCCCGGCATGATGGACACCATCCTCAATCTGGGGCTCAACCACGACACCCTGGCGGGGCTCATCACGGCCACCGGCGACGAGCGATTTGGTCACGATGCCAACCGCCGCTTCATCATGATGTTCTCCGACGTGGTGTTGGGGGTGCCCAAGGCGCGCTTCGAGCAGATCCTGGAGGCGCAGAAGGTGAAGGTGGGCGCGCACGCGGACGTGGACCTGGGGGCCGCGGAGCTGGGTGCGGTGGCCCGAGAGTCCCTCGCCCTGGTGCTCACCGAGACCGCCAATGGCTTCCCCGGGCAGCCCGAGCACCAGCTCGAGGCGGCCATCGAGGCGGTCTTCAAGAGCTGGAACAACGAGCGTGCGGTGGTCTACCGCCGCCGTGAGCGCATCTCCGACGACCTGGGCACCGCGGTGACCGTGCAGGCGATGGTGTTTGGCAACCTGGGGGCCGACTCGGGCTCGGGCGTGGCGTTCACCCGCGATCCGGCCACCGGCGAGCGGGTGCTCTATGGCGAATACCTGATGAACGCCCAGGGCGAGGACGTGGTGGCGGGGGTGCGCACGCCGCTGCCCATCGCCCAGCTCCAGGTGGACAACCCGACGATCTATAAGGAGTTTCGCGACATCGCCGATCGGCTGGAGCGCCGCTACTGCGACATGATGGACCTGGAGTTCACCATCGAGCGCGGCCGTCTGTATGTGCTGCAGTGCCGGGTGGGCAAGCGCACGGGCACGGCGGCCGTGCGCATCGCGGTGGAGATGGTGGACGAGGGCGTCATCGATCAGACGGAAGCGGTGCGGCGGGTGCAGCCCGATCACATCGACCAGCTCCTGCACCCACGCATCGACGAGGCGGCGGTGTTGGCCCACAGGTGGGCGCCCATCGCCTCGGGCATCGCGGCTTCCCCCGGGGCGGCGGTGGGCCAGCTCGTCTTCGACGCCGATGCTGCGGAGGCGGCGGGCAAGGTGGCGCGCCCGGTGCTGCTGGTGCGCGAGGAGACCAGCCCGGACGATGTGCACGGCATGCTGGGGTCGCGGGGCATCTTGACCGCCCGCGGCGGCAAGACCAGCCATGCGGCGGTGGTGGCCCGCGGCTTCGGGGTGCCCTGCGTGGTGGGCTGCGATGCGCTGCATGTGGATGCCAACGCGCGCACGCTGACGGTGGGCGGCCGGGTGTTCCACGAGGGCGACTGGCTCACGCTTGATGGCACCACCGGGCGGGTGTTTGGCGAAAAGCTGGCCCTCATCGCCCCCGAGGTGGGGGGTGGCTTCGGGCGCCTGATGGGCTGGTGCGACGCGCTGCGAGCGCTGCAGGTGCGGGCCAACGCCGACAACCCGCGGGATGCCCGCCAGGCGGTGGCCTTTGGGGCGGAGGGCATCGGCCTGTGCCGCACGGAGCACATGTTCTTTGAGACCGACCGCTTGCCCATCGTGCGGGCGCTGATCCTGGCGGCGGACGAGGACACCCGGCGGGCGGCGCTGATGAAGCTGGAGGCGGTGCAACAGTTTGATTTTGAAGGCATTTTTGAGGCGATGGCCGGCCGCCCGGTCACCATTCGGTTGTTGGATCCGCCGCTGCACGAGTTTCTGCCGCCCCACGACGAGCTGCTGCAGCAGGTGACGGAGCTGCGACTCGCGCAGCACATGCTGGCCGGGCGGTCGCTGGGTGGGGTGCTGGCGGAGAAGGAGGCGCTGCTGGCCGCCGTGAACGACATGCGCGAGCAGAACCCCATGCTGGGCCTGCGCGGCGTGCGGCTGTCGCTGGTGCTGCCGGGCATCGCTGAGATGCAGACGCGGGCCATTGTGCAGGCGGCCCTGAAGGTGCGCCACCGTGGGGTGCCGGTGTCGCCCGAGATCATGGTACCGCTGGTGGGGCACCCCGAAGAGCTGGCACGGGTGCGGGCGGTGGTGGAGCGGGTGGTGGCCGAGGTGTTGGCCGAGGCCGATGCCCCCGACGCCTTCCCCGTGCACGTCGGGACCATGATCGAGGTGCCCCGGGCGGCGCTGCAGGCGGGGCCCATTGCCAAGTACGCAGATTTCTTCAGCTTTGGCACCAATGATCTGACGCAGATGACCTATGGCCTCAGCCGCGACGATGCGGGGCGCTTCCTCAAGCAGTATGTGGCCGACAAGATCCTGCCCGATGATCCCTTCGAGACGCTGGACACGCTGGGGGTGGGGCGGCTGATGCAGCTCGCTGTGACCGAGGGCCGCGCAGCGCGCCCGGGGTTGCCGTGTGGCATCTGCGGCGAGCACGGCGGCGATCCACGCTCCATCGCGTTCTGCCACACGCTGGGCCTCAACTACGTGTCGTGCTCGCCCTTCCGGGTGCCCCTCGCGCGGCTGGCGGCTGCCCAGGCCGCCCTCGCGGGCCCCCACGGCAGCCTGTTGGCCGCTTCACCCCGCGATTAATCGGACCCCCCGCAGCATTCACGATCGAGGCCCGGCCTTAACGCGAGGGGGGCAAGGGGCCCGGCTAAGGTGTCCTTGGCGCTGATGAGGCGCACACTTTTCAAGGACATCTTCGATGCGCACCGGACGAACGCTCAGCTTTCTCGCGGCCATGCTCGGCCTGTTTGCCCTCGACTCCACCGCCGAAGCCACCCCACGCAACGTCCGGGTGGCCACCTACAACGTCCAGCAGATGCCGCCGCCCTGGGCCAACGACGGCCACTACTTCGACGAGGACGGCACGCCCATCAGCGATGTGGACCGCCTCGCGCTCACCATCGACAACATCCTGGCCAGCGACTACGAGGTCGTGGCCCTCAACGAGGTGTTCGACGAGGACGCCCGCGCCACGCTGGTGGCGGCGCTCGAACCGGATTTCCCCTTCTTTATCGCGTACATCGGCAACGACACCGACACCCAGGACTCGGGCTTGATGCTCTTCTCCAAGCACCCGTTTGTGGAGATGCAGCTCGACGACGAGCACGTCTACGAGTGCGGTGACGTGGAGATCGGCTTCGCGGGCACCCACTCTGAGTGCCCCGAGCGCCTGCTGGGCTTCACCGAGTTCCACTGCGACGGCACCTACGCCAACGATCCCATCTGGGATCAGGTGGACTGCTACACCTCCAAGGGCGCCGGCCTCGTGGAGATCATGCTGCCCACGGGCGACCCGATGTTTGTGGCCTTCAGCCACTTCGTCGCCAGCTACGAGAGCGACAGCAAGTCGGTGCAGCTGGCCAAGATCAGCGACCGCCGCAAGGCGCTGGAGGCCATCGGCCGCCTGGTCACCGACGGCAGCGAGGAGAACGCGCTGCCCGCCCCGCCGGGCGACCTCACCGACCACCTGGTGGTGGTGATGGGTGACCTCAACATCGACGGAAATGCCTTTCATGACCAGGAGTTGGCCGAGGCCAACGCGGAGTGGGGCGACGCCTTCGGTGGTGATCAGTCCACCGTGCAGTTCACCTCCTGCGGGGAGCTGCCGCTGCAGACCTGCCTGGATCAGGAGCGGTCCATGGTGGATCCGTGGGCCTTTGATACCAGCAAAGACGACCTCGGCCGCACCAACGGCTTCCCCTTCACCCTCGACCTGACCGATGCCAGCACCCGCAGCGCGGGCGAGCGGCTCGACTACATCCTCTATCGCGGTCCCTCGGCCAGCCAGCCGGGCAATGTGGACATGATGATCCCCCAGCATGCCCACATCGCGTGGTCGTTGGCGGGGGCGGCGGGCCTGCTGAGCGACCACCTGCCGCTGGGCCTGGACATCCTGCTGCCCATCCGCCGCACAACGCCCTCGCACTCCACCCCGCGCACCGCCCAGGCCATCACCATGGTCAACCCGGACGACGCCAACCCGCCCAACGTGCCCATGCAAATCCAGGCGCCCGGCCACATGCAGTGGGTTCACCTCGACGTGCCCCCGGGCACCTACACGGTGCGCACGCTCGGCGGCTCGGTGGGTTTTGACCTCTATGCCCCCGAAGATCTCAGCCGCCCCATCCCCATCCGCCATGAGGCCATTCGCGGTGGCATGGTCTATGTGCTTGATCAGCCTCCGTATTTCATGCGCACCTTCGTGGCGGGCACCGACGCGGACGGCAACCGCATCCACAACCGCGAGGCCACTGCGGGCTACCAGGTGCAGGTCACACGCCACCGCTGCACCTCGCCCGACCAGGCCTGCATTCTCGTCGCCGGCGGCGAGGGCCTGCCTGTCACCTGGCCCGCCTTGCCGGTCAATGCGGCGGACACGCTGTGGTTCGAGTTCCTGGCCGACCAGTCCGACCAGGCCAGCCCGCCCATCCACGAGTTCAGCGCCCTCCGCGTCAGCGGGGCCAACCTGCCCGCGTTTGCCTTCTCGGTGGTGGACATGAGCCAGCACCCGGTGGGCGGCCTGACCTGGACCGACCGCGTCGCCACCGCGGCGGAGCGCACCAAGCGCGTCCGCGGCCTCACCGGCGGCGCGGGCACCCCCTCCTTCCAGTCGCTGCTGTTCAAGCTGCGCCGCACCGACCCGATGTACACCGGCAAGATGAAGGTGGCCGAGACCACCAACCTGACCTACTTTGTGCCCCAGAGCCTGCGGGTGGTGCAGGAGAACGACGACAGCGCCCACGACGAGCTGGTGCTGTTCAGCGGCATCAACCCCGACCTCTTCTACCAGAGCGTCACCGAGAAGAACGTGCACGAGCACGCCAACCTCTTCACCCACCTGCCCCCCATCGACGAGCTGGAGGACGGCGGCACGCCCTGGCCCGCCGGCAAGACCATCGGCAGCTGGCGCCTGACCGGGGAGTTCCCCCTGGTGCTGGCTGAAGACGACGACGAGGACAACGACGTGGAGCAGGGCGACTGGATGCTGGCTCTGCCCGCCCCGGCCAACGCCTTCGCCAGGGCCAACGGCTTCGCGGTGGGCACCCTGCCGCTGGACATCAGCCACCGCGAGGTGGACTGGACCTGGACCGACGACCCGAGCCAGAGCGACCCCGACGACACGAGCTACCAGTACAAGCTCAACTTCCGTCTCAGCCACGTGCCGCCCTGCCTCGTGTGGCAGAACGTCGCCTGCAAGTAGGGGCTCTTTTGTGGCAAGTGGCTGAAATAATAGGGGTTTGACCCGAGGTTTCGCCCTCCGCTGACCCCGCCCCCACCCCGCCTATGCCCGCCCGGGCCCCTGCGGTATCGTGGCGCTCCACGCACCTCGGAGGGCACCGTGCCCGGTCCCGCCATCCGCTCCACACCCGGTGCCCTGGTCCTCGCGCTCGCGGTGGTGGCGGGCTGCACCTCGCCCACCGCCCCCCCGCCCGCCGCCGCCCCGGCCAGCGCCGCGCCCCAGGTCGCCCCCCGTGCAGAGCCGCCCCCGCAAGTGGTGGCCGCGCCGCCCGCGCCGGTGGACTGGGACGCGCTGCGGGTGGCCGAGACCGCCTGTGCTGACTGCCACCCCGACCAGGTGGCGAGCTGGGTCGCCTCGCCCATGGCCCGCAGCTTCCGGCCGGTGGCCGCGCTGCCGCCCGCGATCTTCGCCCAGGCGGGCGAGGCCCGCCACGCCACCAACCAGCAGATTTTCACCCAGGCGGCCGGAGTGTTTGCGGTGCAGCCCGGCGATCCCGCCCAGGCCGGGCTCAAGGTGGAGCGCACCGTCACCCACGCCTTCGGCAGCGGCGCCCACGTGCACACGTTTGCCTGGGCCGCGGGCGACCGCCTCTTCCAACTCCCCATGAGCTGGTACGTCTCGAAGGCGGGCTGGGACCTCTCGCCTGGTTATGCCGAGTTGCCCGAACCTCCCGGATTATTTCGGGAAGTCACCAGCGAGTGCCTCAACTGCCATACCGATCCGGTGCCCTCCGCGCCCGACGATCACGCCCACTTGCTGGCCTTGCCGGCGGGCGGGTTTGGGTGCAGCCGCTGCCACGGCGACGGGCGGGCCCACGTCGCGGGCCGCCAGGCCGGGCGGGCCGAGCCCATCGTGCGCCCCGATCAGCTCCCGCCGTCCCGCGCGGCCGATGTCTGCGCCATGTGCCACTTCGCCGGGCCCTCGCGCATTTTGCGCCCGGGTCGCACGTGGGGGGACTTCCTGCCCGGCCGCGACCTCGCCGACGTGGTGGCGGTGTTTGTGCGCCAGCAGCCCGACGAGGGCTTCCGCGCCACCGACCACGTGGCCCGCCTGGCGCTGAGCGCCTGCGCCCGGGGCACGCCGACGCTCACCTGCACCACCTGCCACACCATCCACACCGCACCGGCCGACCGGTCGGCGGCCTGCCGCAGTTGCCACCAGGCCAGCCCGATGGGCGCAGTGCCTCACGATGGAAGTATACGAATCGACTCGGGAATTGCGGCCAAACAAGCCCCGGCTCACGCCTGCGCTGGCCCCGCCGAGCCCGACTGCGTGCACTGCCACATGGACTCGGGGCCCACCAGCAACATCCCCCACACCACCGGCACCGACCACTTCATCCGCAAGCGGCCGGTGGCCCAGGTGCCGCGCACCAACGACTCACCGCTCGTCTGGGCGGCCCGGCCCGATCCCGAGCCCACCGAGCCCCAGGCCCAGCTGCTGCTCGGGCGCGCCTATGTCGAGGCGTGGCGGTCCGATCACCAGGCGGCCGATGCCACGCGCGCGGCGCGGCTCTTGGAAAAAGGCCTCGCGGCGGTGCCCGGCGACGCCGATGCCTGGCTGGAGCTGGCCACCCTCGGGCGCCTCCAGGGGGATGTGGCGCTGGAGAAGCGTGCCAGCGAGCAGGCCTTTGCGGCCGCGCCCACTTTGCGGCGGGCGGCGGTGTTGGTGGGGGCCGCGCGCCTGGCTCACAACGATCCCGTGGGTGGGCTGGCCGCCCTGGATCAGGCGGCGAGCGCCCAATCGTCCGAAGTGGAGACGCTGCGGGCCCGCGCGCTGATGATGGTGGGTCGCCTGGACGAGGCCCGCGCGGCGGCCCAGCGCGCCACCGAGCTGCGGCCCGCGGATCCCGAGGCCTGGTTGGCCACGGGCCTGTTGGCGAGCCAGGCGGGGGTGCTGGATCAGGCGGCCCAAGCCCTCGCGGTGGCGGCGGCCTGGGCGCCCGGCGACCTGCGGGCGTGGCTCAACCTGGGCTGGACCGAGGCACGGCGCGCGGCCTGGCCGGCCAGTGGTGCGGCATTTGAGGCCGCCGAGCGCAACGCCGGCGTGGATGCCCGCGGGGCAGAGCTGGCCCGGGTGGGTCGGGCGGAGGCACTGTTGCACCAGGGCGAGCTCGCGGCGGCCCGCCAGGTGGCCGAGGGGCTGGTGACGCAGGGGTCGCGGGCGCCGACGCTGCCGTCGTTGATGGGGCGCATCCTGCTGGCGGCCGGGGACATCGGGGGCGCGCTGGCGCCGCTAGAGACGGCGGTGCAGATCAACCCCGACGACCGCGAGGCCTGGGGCGCGCTGGCGGAAGTGAACCGCAAGCTGGGGCGGGTGCCCGAAGCCGAAGCCTCGGCCCGCCGTGCAGCAGGTCTACCTTAAGGTTTTGAAATACAAGGGGAATTGAGACGCGCGCCGCTGGGCAGCGCGTCACTCTCGGGCGGGATCAGGCCTGGGCGGCGGGCTCGCTGACCCAGCGCATCAGCCGGCGCAGGCGCGAGGGCGGGGGGGCCAGCAGCGGGCCCAGATCCACACCGAGGCGCGCGATCAACGCCTCGCGCGCCGCTTCGACGCTCGCCGCATCCCGGCGGTTGTAGGGCACGGCGTCCTGGGCGACCTCCTCGCCCTCGAACCCGTCGGGGTGATCCCCGTGGTAAAGCATGATGGCGTTCATTCCATCCTTCTTCCCGCGGCCCGGTCATGATCGGGGGCCGCATGATGAGGATCGGTGATGGCCATGGCGAGTCGGCGCCGGGTTTGTGACAATCCGGCGGCGAAGTTCGCCCCGTGAATCTCCTCGGTGCATCGCCGTTTCCAGGCGCCCGAGCCGGTCGCCCACCGGCCGACGCCGACCTCGAAAGGACACCCATGCCCCTCCATTTCCGCGCGCTCCCGTCCCGATCGCTCAAGCATTTCGCCCTGTTGGGGGCGTTGGTCTCTGCCCCCCTCACCGCCGCGGCCCAGCCCAGCGGCAGCGGGCCGGCACCCAACGGCCAGTCCGCCAGCCCGGCCCTGCCCGCGGCGAAGCCCCAAAATGAGCAGCGGTTTGCGGTGGGCAAGTGGCCCGAGGGGCTGGTGATGAGCCAGGGCAGCCTGTGGGTGGCCCAGAGCGGGGTGCGCAGCCTCGGGCAGTATGGGCCCGCCACCGGCAAGCTGCTGGCCACGGTCCCGATTGGCCGCCTGCCCGTCTCCATGGCGGTGGGGCCGGACGGCGCGATCTTCGCGGAGGTGGGCACGGACGCCGTGATCAAGCGCGTGGATCCCAAGAGCAACAAGGTCACGAACCTCAAGGCGCTGCCCGACGGGCCCGAGGGCATGGTGGTGGAGGGGGGCTTCGCCTACGTGCTGATGTGGAGGAACGGCAGCTCGGCGGCCTCCGCGGTGGCGCGCATCGACCTCAAGACCGGGCGCATGACGCAGTCGGCGGATACCGGCGCCAACGCCTTCGACCTCGCGGTGGGCGGGGGCCGCGTGTGGGTGACCAACACCGATGGCCGGGTGGTGTCGCTGGACGCGGAGACGCTGGCGCCCAAGGACGTCGCCCAGCTGGGCGGTCGCCCCTTCTACATGGCCTTTGGCGCCGGGGCGGCCTTCAGTGCGGGGGGACCGAGCGTGGTGCGGTTGGCCGCCGAGACCGGCCAGCGCACCCACCAGGTGGACCTCGAGGGCGACGTGTCGACCCTCGGCGCCTGGGATGACCACGTGGTCGCCGTCACCCGCGAAGGCGTGATTTGGCTGCTGGATCCCGCCACCCTGGCGGTCCAGGCTCGCCTCGCCCCCGCGGCGCCCTACACCCCCCAGGCCATCACCCGCGATGGCCAGACGCTGCTGATCACCAGCCACCTGGCGCTCGACGGCTCCGAGAACGGCTCGGTGGTGCGCGTCGCCCTGCCGTAGTCGCCTACAAGCCGTTGAGGCGGTCCACCACGGCGCCCGTGTCGGCGATGTCGAAGAAGTCCACCGTCACGAAGTTGGGCAGGCGGCCGGTCTGCGCCTGGCAGGTCTCGGCGTGGGCCTGCAGGGTGGGGTTGGCCGCCTCGGCGAGGCTTTGCAACGCGATGGGGCGGGTGAGGAAGTGGTTCAAAATGAAGAGTGAATTCGAGGGGTTGCCGCGGTTGGGGGCGCAGGAGAAGTCCTCCACCGCCTCCACATGGAAGTGGGTCTCCCAGGCGAAGTCCCACACGGAGTGGTGCCAGGGCGGCCCGCCGCGCTGGTCGCTGAACACCAAGAGGCGTTGGCCAGCGGCGATGAGCTCGCCCAGGGTGGGCCAGGGGGCGCCGGGGACCTGGGTGTGGAGCAGGGGCAGCAAGCCGGCGTCGGCAAAGGCTTCGGCGGTCTGCTCGCCGGTGATGTAGGCCTCGAAGATGATCGACACGACCTCCCGCGGGTGGGTGTCGAGGAAGGTGCGGATCTGGCCCAGGCCCTCCACCAGCGGGGTGCGGCCCAGCGCGCAGTCGCCATGGCACAAAAAGAGGCCGTCCTCCTCGGCGTAGGTGTCGAGCATGAGCGCCCGGACGCCCTGGGCGAGCTGGGTGGGCATGTCGGGCGTCTGGTTGGGCGGGCGGAGCCCGTCGGCGGCGTTGGCCATGGCGTTGTGGGCGGTGAGGTAGGCCACGGCGTCGTAGGGGCGATCGCAGAGGGCCACCGCACCGTTGCAGGCGTTGGGATCGGCCGGCGGGCCGAGGTCGGGGGCGCCGAGATCGGGGGCGCCAAGATCGGGGGCGCCGAGGTCGGGGGCGCCGAGGTCGGGGGCGCCGAGGTCCGGGGTGCCGAAATCCGGGGCGCCGAGATCCAGGACCGTCGCCGCGGCTCCACCCTCCGCCTCCGTACACCCCCAGAGCGCCAGCGTCGCCAGCCAGACCGCCTTCACGGGGGACCACCCAGCACGCGGTTGTCGAGCAGCCGGGTGGCCCCGAACCGCACCGCCATCGCCAGCACCACGCCTTCGGGGGGTGCCTCGGTGATGTCCCCGAGATCACTGGCATTTCGCGCTTCGATGTACTCCACCACCGCCCCGGCTGTGGGCTCAACCACCGCCAAGACGGCCACCTCAAGCACCCGCGGATCCCGCTCGCCGGCCACCCACCGGGCCTCGGCCGCCGCCAGGCCCTGGCTCAAGCAGAGCGCGGCCTGGCGCTGGGCGGGCGTCAGGTAGACGTTGCGGCTGCTCATCGCCAACCCGTCCACCTCGCGCACGATGGGGTGCCCCACCACCTGCACGGGCACGTCGAGATCGCGCACCATCCGGCGGATCACGGCGAGCTGCTGGTAGTCCTTCTGGCCCAGCAGCACCACGTCGCAGCGGGTGATGTTGAGCAGCTTGAGCACCACCGTGGCCACGCCGGTGAAGTGGCCCGGCCGCGAGACGCCGCAGAGCGGGGCGGCCAGGGCGGTCACCTGCACCGTGGTCTCGGCGCCCGGGGGGTACATCTCGGCCACCGAGGGCAGGAAGACGGCGTGGCAACCAGCGCTCTCGGCCTTGCGCAAATCCCCTTCAGTATCGCGGGGATAGCGCTCGAAGTCCTCACCGGGGCCAAACTGCAGGGGGTTGACGAAGATGCTCGCCAACACCACCTCGGCGTGGCTGGCGGCGGCCCGCATGAGGTCGAGGTGACCGGTGTGCAGCGCCCCCATGGTGGGCACAAACGCGATGCGCCGGCCGGCCCGGCGGTGCGCTTCGGCAAACGCCGCCACAGCGGCCTTGGTGGTGAGGATCTCCATGGGCGGCATCGTGGGCCGCGGTCCCAGCCGGGTCAAGCGAGGGCTTTTGTTGGCAGGGGGTCACTTTGACCCACTGCCCAAAAAACGGAGGTGGAGAGGTCCCCCTCTCCACCTCACTTTTTTGGCTCCCTGAGCGGTTGCGAAGCGAGCGAAGCGAGTGAGCAGAGCGAAGGGGAAAGGCCCGGGTCGTGGGTCAGCTC
>Ga0075163_10001068_pt1 | contig 36516 bp, 33 predicted proteins | sample JI1023141ADNA_FD_71478 | JGI IMG/M metagenome (GOLD analysis project Ga0075163, IMG submission 71478) | Wastewater effluent complex algal communities from Wisconsin, to seasonally profile nutrient transformation and Carbon sequestration -... | ecosystem: Engineered > WWTP > Effluent > Algae...
GGTGTCGGGTTTTGCTTGTCGTCGCTCCGAGGTCTACGTGTCGCCGGGGGTACGAGACCAGCTCCGTCGTAGCTCTCATAGCTACGACCCCGTCAAGGAGGCATCCGGAACGACGCTTACACCCGTTGGCTTGCCAGGCGAAGCCCAGCGTGAGCCCCGTGAGGGCACTATCTAGATTGCCACGTCAACTGGCAATCTAGCCTCACCAAAAACCTAAGTTAATCTCGTGGATAAACTTAAGTGGTGCCCGGGGTGGGGGTCGAACCCACAAGACTTTAGAGGTCGGTGGATTTTGAGTCCACTGCGTCTGCCAATTCCGCCACCCGGGCGACTGAGCTGGCGAGAGAAACGGACCTCGCCGGCGATGTAAATGCGTTTTTGCGTCCTTACTTCACGGCCACTTCGCGGTACTCGCCCAGGGCGCGGTAGCGTTCGTAGCGCTGGTTGAGGAGCTTTTCGGTGGAGAGGCCGGTGATTTCGCCCAGATGCTTGATCAGGGCTTTTTTCAGGGCGGCAGCGGCCTGGGCGGGATTGTAGTGGGCGCCCCCCAGCGGTTCGGGGATGACGTCATCCACGACCTCGAGTTCCTTCAGGCTGCCGGCATTGAGCTTCAAGGCGGCGGCCGCCTTGGGGGCGTTGGCACGGTCCTTCCAAAGGATTGCCGCGCAGCCCTCCGGCGAGATGACGGAATAATAGGCATTCTCAAAAATGAGGACGCGGTCGGTTACCCCGATGCCGAGGGCGCCGCCGGAACCGCCCTCGCCGACGATGACGGCGACGGAGGGGACCTTGAGCAGAGCCATTTCGCGAAGGTTGACGGCGATGGCTTCGGAAACATGGCGTGCTTCGGACTCGACCCCGGGATAGGCGCCGGGCGTGTCGATGAAGGTGATGACGGGCAGCCGGAATTTCTCGGCGAGCTTCATCAGGCGGAGGGCCTTCCGGTAACCCTCGGGTTGAGGCATGCCGAAATTGCGGATGATGTTTTCCTTCGTATCGCGACCCTTCTGTTGGGCGATGATCATAACCGGACGACCCTCGAAGAAGGCGGTGCCGCCGATCAGGGCGCGGTCATCGTTGAACTGCCGGTCGCCGTGGAGTTCCTGAAAGTCGACGCAGAGCGCGGACACATAATCCAAAGCGTATGGACGCTTAGGGTGACGGGCCACCAACACGCGTTGCCAGGGGGTCAGGTTGGTGTAGATCTCCTTCCGGGTAACCTCGATCTTCTCCTCGATCGTCGCGAGCTCGGCGGACATATCGATGTTGTTCTCCAAGGACTGCTGGTGGAGGGTTTCGAGCTGCTTCTCGAGTTCGCGCAGGGGTTTCTCGAATTCGAGGAGGTAGGAGTGTCTTTCCATAAGGTCCGGGAAGTTAGTTGGTCCGATTGTGCGCTGTCAACGAGCCAGCTTAAAGGCTTCCTTGGGAGGAAGTTGGATTCTTGATCTGTTCCTTCCAGGTCTGGATCTTGGCCTGCGCGCCGAAATGTTCGGCCTTGGCCTTGTCGCCCTTCTCCATCCAGACGCGGGAGAGGGTGGTGTTGATGAACAGATCGCCCGGCTGGAGACGGTGGCCCTGTTCAGCGGCGGCGAGGGCCTCGTCGAAGCGGCGCAGGTTGAAGTTCACCTCGGCCAGGGCATGCCAGGCGGGAAAGGAGTCCGGCGCGGCGGCGGTCGCCCGCGCCAGCTTGGCGAGGGCCGCATCGTTGTCCCCCATGGTGTAGTCAAAGGTGGCGTCTTCTATCAGGTGCTGGAGTTCGTCGTCGGTCACTGGGAGCACCGTAACAGGGCGCCGGCAAAAAGAAAGGACGGCCTTGCGGCCGTCCTGAAATGGGGACGAGGGATGTCCTTTGCGTCGTCCCGGTCCTGGATGGTCAGGGGCGAGGCTCCTCAACGGGCGGTCAGGCCTTCGGCGCAGCGCCGACGATTCCGAGAGTCAATTGGATCTCGGGATTCACCTTGTCTTCCATCTGCCCCGGCATGATGCCGTAGTCACTGCGGTTGATGGAGAACTCGCCGCGAATGACCAGGAGATCGCCCTTGTTCTCGGGCTTGGTGCGTTTGCCGAGCGCGTCAGCGAGGTAGGTCATTTTGATGGGTACGGAAATGGATTTGGTCACGCCCTTGATGGTGAGGTCACCGGTCGCGATGGCCGTGGTATCATTTCCCATGGTCTTGACCTGCTCGAGCTTGGTGAGGGCGAAGACGATCTCAGGGTTCGCGGCGGCATTCAGCCATTTTTCGCCGCGCAGATGCTCGGTCATCATCGAGTTGGTGACGGTCAGCGTGTTGGTCGCGACGACGATCTTGCCGGTGGTCGCAGCCGGATTGGCCGCATCAAAGGAGACGGTGCCGGTGACGCCGTTGGCCGTGCCGGAAATGGGCTCCAGCAACGAATCGAGGTGAAACTGGATGGCGTTGACGCCTTTCGGGTCCTTGAAGTCAAAGGACTGGGGAGCGGCGGACAGGAGACCGACAGACGCGAAGCTGAGCAAGCTGACGAGGACTGATTTATTCATGAGGAGGGTTGGTGGTTGTTTTTGCGGTTACAGAAAATCGATACGACGAAAAGACCAGCGGCGAGGCCGAGGCCTCCGCCAAGGAATTCCACTCCAGGGACGAAACGTTTCTCGTAGGTCACGTAATCAAGGCCGGTGATTTCATCTTTCTGGTGCACAGGGACCTGATTTTGGCTCCAGCCGCGATGGGCGCCCTTTGCCGTCCAGAAGCCGGCGGTGACCAGCGCCAGAAGGACGGCGGTGATCTGCAAGACCGACCGGAGGCGGGGAGCTGAGCTCACGTTTGCGTGGATTGAATTGGTCACAGCGCGAGACCAAAGCCAGAATCCTTCAATGTGCAAGTAACTCGTAACCGATTGATGGAGAGATCACAGGATCAGCATGGCGTCGCCGTAACTGAAGAAGCGGTACTCGCGGGCGACGGCCTCGGCGTATATCTCCTTGAGCCAGGCGATGCCGTCCGGGGAACCTGGCGTGAGGAAGGCCGAGACCAGACAGAGCAGCGTGGAGCGGGGCTGGTGGAAGTTGGTGATCAGGGCATCGACTCCCCGGAAGGTGCGCGGCGGGTATATGAAAATATCGGCCTCCCGAACAAAATCGCGATCGAGCGGAGCCGACTGGACGGACAAAAAGTCCTCGATGCTTCTCACGGACGTGGTGCCGATGGCGATGCGCCGGCCTTTTGCGGAGAACAGAGACTGTTGGGTCGGGGCGGGGATTTCGTAGACCTCGCGGTGAATCGCGTGATCGGCGATGTTCTCAACCTGAATGGGCCGGAAGGTGCCCAGCCCGACATGGAGCGTCAGGTCGGCAAAAGCGATGCCTTGATCCGCGATCCTCTTGATCAGTTCCGGCGTGAAATGCAGGCCCGCGGTCGGGGCGGCGGCCGCGACCTGGTGGCCGCGGTCGGCATAGACGGTCTGGTAGCGCTCGCGGTCAACGGCCTGGGCGGCGGCGTTGTCGTGTCCGGTGATGTAGGGCGGCAGCGGCATCTCGCCGATGCGGTTGGCGACGGCCAAAATATTCCCCTGGGTGGTGGCAAAGCCGACCCGGACGAGTCCTTCCTCGGTCTTCTCCAGGACGGTTCCGGTGAATTCTCCCTCGAGTCCGAACGTGGCGCCAATGGGCAGTTTCTTGCCCGGACGCAGCAGGCACCACCACTGATCGAGGGGCGAAACGCTGAACGCTGAAGGCTGAAGGCCGGAAACTGCGGGCGGCTCGGTTGGCGCCAGGTTGGTGGAGCCCGGGGAGATGGCCGGCCTGAGCAAAAGGCACTCGACCTGGCCGCCGGTGGGGCGGGTGGCGTGGAGGCGCGCCGGGATCACGGCGGCGTTGTTGCGAAAAAGGGTGTCGCCGGCCCGCAGGTAGTCGGGCAGGTCGCGGAAATGCCGGTGGGCCAGGGCGCGGGTCGTCCGGTCCACGACCAGGAGGCGCGAATCATCCCGGCGGTCGGTCGGCCGCTGGGCGATGAGGCGTTCAGGCAACGGGTAGTCGAAGAGATCGGCTTTCACTTCCCCGAGGCTCGCCAGTTGCCGGGCCGTGTCAGCAATAAGTTGCCCGGTAGCGGAAAACGGAAACGAAAAAACGGGCTTGCCTCGACCGCGGCAAACCAGCCGAATGCCGCCTCTGTCAGGCCGCTTTAGCTCAGTTGGTAGAGCGACTCATTCGTAATGAGTAGGTCGTCGGTTCAAATCCGACAAGCGGCTCCAGTCTTTATTCGGTGCCGGGTCGGCAGGGTGGACACTCCACCCAACCCCGGCCTTCGCTCTTCGGGGTTCGCATAAATGGCTGAAGCCGCGGTTTGGATGGCTCTGGATATGGCGGGCCGCCAGCCTTCCGTTCGTTGCTTCAGTTGTCCACGATGTGATCGTCGGGCAGGTGACCCTGGAGCTTGCGCTTCAGCTTCTGCTCCTCGATCTCGGTCTTGAGCCGGGCGACGAAGAGGCGCATGCGGCGCCGCGTGTCGAGTTCCTCCAGCATTCTCTGTTTGAATGCGCCGTCGTCGCACAGGTTGAATGCCGCGATGTCGGTGAAGGCGTCGAAGTCCTCGATGCTTTCCAGGAACTGGGTCATGCCCTTGGGAGCGGGCGTCCCGAGGCGGCGGCGCAGGCTGAGGAGTCGCATGACTTCCAGGCGCTCGATCTCCAGTTCGGCATGGTTGCCACCGGCCTTGGTGACGAGCGGTTTGATCTGGATAAGGCGGTAGGGGGATTCGCGCAGGACTGATTGGATCTCGACGCGACAGATTCCCTGCAGCAACAGGTTGGAGGTCTCGCCTTCGCCTTTCTGGCACGCCCGAATGATCCCGACCGACGCGATAGGGTGGGCGGGCTCATGGGCGCCGTCCTGCCCAGCGCGCTGGGCGTCCAGTCGGGCCACGGCAAAAATGCGGTCGCTCGCCAGCACGTCCCGCAGCATCTGGCGGTAGCGGGGTTCGAAAATGTGGAGGGGCAGCAGCGACTGCGGAAAGAAAACCGTTTCCGGCAGCGTCATCACGGGCACGGTTTCTGGCACATGGAAGGAGTCCATGACGCAGTACCAAAACCGGTTTGGTCCGGCTAGCAAGCGCCACCCGCTTCTGACTCAACCGCTGATCAGCCGGCGGATCTCATCGAGCAGCGTCTGCAGGGGCGCGGTCTTGCTGATGTAGCTCGAGATCTTCCACTTCAGGTTCTCCTCGACCACCTGGGAGTCGAACAGCACGCCGGTGAGCAAAATGACCGGCGTATGCGGCAACAAGACCCGCAGTTGCTCGATCAGTTGCAGTCCGTCGGTATCCTCCAGCTGGAGATCGGTGATGATGAGACGCGGGGCCTCCTGCTCGACGAGGCGTTTGGCTTCCTGGGCATTGCTGGCCGTGGTCACGCGATAGCCGAAGGCGGTCAGGTATTCCTGCAGGAGATCGAGGATCGGTTGCTCGTCATCGATGACGAGGATGTGGTGCCGGGCAGCCCGCTGCGCAGAGGCAACGCTGTTGGGATCAAAGGGAGGGCGGGTGGCGTTGCTCATGATGAGGAGAGGGCTTGAAGGACGACGACGCCGCCCACCACCTTGTCGCGATCGCGCAGGGGAAAGACGTTTAGGCGGCACGGGATCGTGGCTCCCGATTTGTTGGTGAGGAGGGCGGCCTGTTGCCGGAGTTCGTGACCCTCGATCAGGGTGCGCACCAGCGGATCAAAGCCGGGCGTCGCGCTGCCGGCGGTGGCTTCCAGCCGAAGGAACGCGGCAATGGGTTTGTCGATGAGCGTGGCCGGTTCGCAACCGGTGAGGTGCACGGCGGCGGGGTTCATGCGCGAGACGTTCATCAGCTTGGTGACCACGAAGACGGCGTCCGAAATGGAATCGATGATCAGGAGGTTGTAGCGGTTCTGGTGCTCCAACGCTTGCTTGGCCCAGCGATCCTCGAGATTCTGCGTGACCAGTTTTTCGTTGGAGGCGGTCAGCTCGGCGGTGCGCTGACGGACCTTGGCCTCGAGCTGTTCGTTGGTCTGTTCCAGCAGGCGGGCGGCCTGTCGCCGCATGGCGAGATCGTCCCGGATGAGCCAGGCGGCCCCGCACAACAGGAGGAATTCAAACACGACCCCGCCGAGGGCGGTCCAGCGCGTGGTCTGCGCCTGCTGGAATGAAGCGCGGTCCCGTTCCGTGAGGAGGTTGGTCTGGGTCTCGCGCATCTTCTCGACGCGCCGTTGCAGATCACGCTGTTCGCTGCGGATGGTTTCGTCGCCGAGGAGCTGTTGCAGGGCGGCGGAATCACCGGCTTTTTTCAGGTTGGCGATGCGGCTGGCGAGTTCGGCCCGGCGGGCCAGAAGGCTCGCGATGGGGGTGAACTGTTGTTGCTCGCCGGGAGCATTGGCGATCAAGGCGGTGATGACCGCGACACGCTCACCGAGGTCGGCGAATTTCTCCTGATAGGCGCTGTGGTCGCGCGGGTCGGCGGTCAGGAGGTAGCGGCTCAGATCGCCCTCCGCCGCGGCCAGGGAGGGTTGGAGGGCATCAAGCTCGGTGATCAGGGCGTGGGTGTGGTTGACCCAGTCGCTCGTGGCGATGGAGCGGTTGAGGTTGCTCAGGGTCGCGACGACGATGGCAACCATGACCGCGAGGATCAGGACGAAGAAGATCAGAACGCGCTGAAAAGTGCGGTTGTCCTGCGGAGGGGGAGTGCCGGGGTCAGTCGACATTGAAGGCGGAGGGATGGTTGGTAGCAGACGGGGGTCCTTCTTCCGGGCCACCGGTCTTCGAGACGGTGGTGATCATGGTCTTGCGGCGGGTTTCGTAAGAATACGTGAACTCCGAGGCAGTGGTCCAGCTTGCTTCGAGGGAGGCGGCCACTTTGTTGGCGATCTCCCGCAGTTCGGAGCCGGAGCGGGTGAGGGTGAAAAAGACGGCCCGGTTGTTGTAGTCGAGGTAGGCCTTGCTCTCGTTGATGTAGCAGACGGCGTGGGCCACGCGACCGGCGAGGCGCACGTGGACGAGGCGGGTGGTGTAGTGGTTCCGGCCGAGAACATAGTCCGCCAGGACGGAATAGTCGTCACAGTCGCCTTTTTCACGCTGGAGAAAGGCGGAGGGGGATTGGATCGGTGCGTTGAATTCGTACGCAAAGGAACTGAAGTAGGAGGCGAATTTCTTGGGACTTAGTTTTGGGTTGTCGGTGAGTTCGCTGAGGGTGACGGCTTCGAGACCGGCGGGTATGGCGACTCCGCTGGCTAGTATCCAAAGCCAGAGAAGGACCCGTCTGGGCCAGAATAGACTGTGAAATGACGCGGTAGTCACGGTGGGCAACCGGACCAGGGCGACGGGCACGTTGAAAATGGGCCCGGACTCTGGTGAGCCTTATGTATCGGACAATTTGACGCCAAGTTTAGCCCCACCGCCAAGTAAGTGCATACAGGCGAGGGACTCCGCTTAGTCGTTGATTCCGTGAAAACCTGCCGAAAGAGTGAGGGTCGTTTCATGTCCACGCACCGAATCGTCTCCACCTCCATGGATCGTGCCCGCCGGCTGGCCCCTTTTGGGCTCGGGCACACCAAGCCCAAGCACTTCCGCGACATGCTCAAGGTTGCCTGGGACAACCGCGACAACCTCGGCTACGCCTGGAAGGTCCTGAATCGCGGCGTGTGCGATGGTTGCGCGCTGGGGGTGTCGGGTTTGCATGACTGGACCATCGACGGCGTGCATCTTTGCATGACGCGGCTGAATCTCCTGCGGCTCAACACCATGCCGGCCATGGACCCGGCGGTGCTGGCTGATGTGTCGACGCTGGCGGGCCAGGATAATCGTCGTTTGCGTGAGCTGGGCCGCCTGTCGCAGCCGATGCGGCGTCGGCGCGGCGAGAAGGGGTTCACGCCCATTAGCTGGTGCCAGGCACTGGCGACGATCGGGGCGCGCCTGCGCTCGACGGATGTGCGGCGCATGGCGTTTTTCGTGACGGCCCGCGGGGTGACCAACGAGGTTTACTACACGGCGCAGAAAGTCGCCCGTTTCCTTGGCACCAACAACGTGGACAACGCCGCGCGCCTCTGTCACTCGCCGTCGACGGCGGCGATGAAGCACATGCTCGGCCTCGCCGCTTCGACTTGCAGTTACAAGGATTGGATGGGGTCGGACCTGGTCGTCTTTTTCGGTTCGAATCCCGCCAACGACCAGCCGGTCTCGACCAAATACCTGCACATCGCCAAGGAGCAGGGGACGAAGATCGTGCTCGTGAATCCGTATCTGGAGCCGGGCATGAAACGTTATTGGGTGCCCTCGACTGCGAGCAGCGCCTTGTTCGGTTCCGATCTCGCCGACTACTGGTTTCCGGTCGGGCAGGGGGGCGACATCCCGTTCTTGTACGGCGTGCTCAAACACCTCATCGCCACCGGCAAGGTGGACCGCGCCTTCGTGGATGCACACACGACGGATTGGGCGGAGGTTGAGCAGCGGGCGCAGGCGCTGGACTGGGCGGAGCTGGAACAAGGCAGCGGCCTCCCTCGCACCAGCATGATCGAGTTTGCCGAGTTGGTGGGGCAGGCGCGGCACGCGGTCTTTGTCTGGAGCATGGGCGTCACCCAGCACGAGTGGGGCGCGGACAATGTGCGCATGATCCTGAATGTCGCGCTCGCCCGCGGGTTTCTCGGGCGTGACAAATGCGGCGTCATGCCGATTCGCGGACACTCCTCAGTCCAGGGCGGGGCGGAGATGGGGGCGTATTCCACGGCCTTCCCGGGCGGCAAGGCCGTCAATGCCGCCAACGCCGCCGCCCTCGCCGCCGAGTACGGATTTCCTGTGCCGGACTGGCCGGGACTCACCGCCACGGAGATGGTGGAGGCCGGTTTTCGCGGCGAGCTCGATGCCTTCTACATGGTCGGGGGTAATTTCCTGCGTACGCTCCCCGATCCGGATCACGTGGCCGAGGCGCTTTCGCGGGTGCCGTTCCGGGTGCATCAGGACATCATGCTGACGGACCAGATGCTGCTGGATCCTGCCGACGAGGTGATCCTGTTGCCGGCCAAGACCCGTTACGAGCAGGACGACGGCGGCACGGAGACGAGCACGGAGCGCCGTGTGATGTTCACTCCGGAAATCACTCGCGAGGTCGGGGAAGCCCGCGCCGAGTGGCGCATCCTGTTGCAGGTGGCCGCCTCCACCTGGCCGGAGCGCGCTGGGGAGCTTGGCTGCCACACGGGTCAGGAAATGCGGGAGGAGATCGCGCGGGTGGTGCCGTTCTATGATGGCGTGCAGCGGTTGCAGAAGGCCGGCGACGCCTTTCAATACGGCGGGCCGCACCTCTGTGTCGGCGGCGTCTGCCCGACCGAGGACGGCAAGGCACATTTCGTCGCTGTGGATATGCCTGACCGGACGCCACGTCCCGAGGGCGTGTTTCACGTGAGCACTCGCCGCGGCAAGCAGTTCAACACGCTGATTTACGCCGATGTCGATCCGCTCAACGGCGCCGCGCGCGACGCCGTGCTCATGAACGAGGAGGATGCGGCCCAACTGCACCTCATGCACGGTGACCGCATCGCGTTGGTCAATGACCGCGGCCGTTACGAAGGCCGTGTCTTTCTCGCGCCCCTGGCGGTCGGCAACCTGCAGATCCACTGGCCCGAGGGCAATCACCTCATCCGTCGCGGCGTCGAGGATCGCGGCGGTGGCGTGCCCGACTACAACGCGCACGTGCGGATTGAGAAACTCGGCTGAACGGATTGCCCCATGAATGTGTCTGGCTATGCCTTGTTGGAGGGTCGGCCTCCCGGCCGACCGCAGCCCGTCGCGGGACGAGTCCTCAAAAATCAGCCATGAAACCCTCCGACCAATCAACGTCCGCCGCCCACGCCGTACGCACCGTGCAGCGTCGGCAGGTTGGCGCGGAGGTGACGGACTTTCGCGACGATCTGGCCGTTGAGGAACCCTTGGAAATCCGCGTCGAAGGTCGCTCCGTGGCGGTGACGATGCGCACGCCCGGTCATGATGACGAGCTGGCTGCCGGTTTTCTGCTCACCGAGGGCGTGGTGGCACGACGTGCGGACATCGTGGCCATCAACCCGGTCGCCGCGAAGCAGGGCGGGGGAGTGGAGCCCAATATCCTGGACGTGCGGCTGACGCGGCCAGACGCCGTGGATTTCGCGCGCCTCACGCGACACGTGTTCACGGCCAGCAGTTGCGGACTCTGCGGCAAGGCGACCCTGGCGGCAGTGCAGGGGCGAACGGCCGGGCTCGGTCCCGATGAGGGGCCAAAGGTGAAGACCGTAATCCTGCAGGGTTTGCCGGCCACGCTGGCGGCGGCCCAGGCGACATTTCAGAAGACTGGGGGCCTGCACGCCACGGGGCTGTTCACCGCCGACGGCACCTTGCTCGTTTCCCGGGAGGATGTCGGCCGGCACAACGCCGTGGACAAGGTGATCGGGCATTTGCTGCTCAAAGGCTCCATCGATCCATCATCGGTTATCTTGCTGGTCAGTGGTCGCGTCGCCTTCGAGATCGTCCAGAAAGCGCTCGCGGCCCGGATCGCGGTGGTTGCCGCCATTTCCGCCCCGACCAGTCTGGCCGTGGATCTGGCCCGCAGTGGCGGTCTGACCCTCGTTGGCTTTTTGCGCGACGGCCGCATGAATGTCTATGCTGGCGCAGACCGGCTCGTGGATGTTTCGCCGAATTGAGGTGTGTCACAGTGTCGAGACTTGCGAGTCCCAGCTGGGACAAGTGAGACATTTAGGCCCGAAATGTCGCAGGTGCGGAAGGCGCTATTCGGCCCAATAAGATTGCAAGTCTCATACAAAGAGATGGATAGGTGAAATCAGATTCTTGAGGCACGGTGCCAGCTATGGGGGTGGCATGAGCAAGATTCTAGGTATCGATCTGGGTACGACCAATTCCTGTATGTCCATCATGGAGGGCGGCGAGCCGGTCGTCATTCCCAACGCCGAGGGCGCCCGCACGACCCCCTCGGTCGTGGCCTTCACCAAAAGCGGTGAGCGCGTGGTCGGCCAGGCCGCCAAGCGCCAGGCCGTGACGAACCCCAAGAACACCATTTTCTCCGCCAAGCGCCTCATTGGTCGCAAATTCACCGAGGTCAGCGAAGAGGCCAAGAACCTGCCTTACAAGGTGGTCGCCGGCAAAAACGGCGACGCTTACATCGAGGTTCAGGCCGGCGACAAGACCGAGACTTTCGCCCCGCAGCAGATCGCCGCGTTCGTGCTCGGCAAACTGAAGGCCGATGCCGAAGCCTACCTCGGCGAGAAGGTCACGCAGGCCGTCATCACGGTCCCCGCCTATTTCAATGACGCGCAGCGTCAGGCCACCAAGGACGCCGGCAAGATCGCCGGTCTGGAAGTGCTCCGCATCATTAACGAGCCCACGGCGGCCTCGCTCGCCTACGGTCTCGACAAGAAGAAGGACGAGAAGATCGCCGTGTTCGATCTCGGCGGCGGTACCTTTGACGTCTCCATCCTCGAGATCGGTGACGGCGTGTTCGAGGTCAAGGCCACCAACGGTGACACCCACCTCGGCGGCGACAACTGGGACGATGCGCTGATCGGCTGGCTTGTGGAGTCCTTCAAGAAGGAGAACGGCATCGACCTCCGCAAGGACCCGATGGCACTCCAGCGCCTCAAGGAAGAAGCCGAGAAGGGCAAGATCGCCCTCTCATCCGCGACCACTTACGACATCAACCTCCCGTTCATCACCGCGGACGCCTCGGGCCCGAAGCACCTCAACCTGCAGCTCACCCGCGCCAAGATGGAGCAGATCTGCGACAGCCTCTTCGAGCGTTGCGTCCAGCCGTTCAAGAACTGTCTCAAGGACTCCGGCGTCACTTCCGACAAGATCGACGAGCTCGTGCTCGTCGGCGGCATGACCCGCATGCCGAAGGTTGTCGAAATCGCCAAGACCCTTGGCGGCAAGACCCCGCACCAGGGCGTGAATCCCGACGAGGTCGTCGCCATCGGCGCGGCCATCCAGGGCGGCGTCCTTCGCGGCGACGTCAAGGACGTGCTCCTGCTCGACGTCACCCCGCTCACGCTCGGCATCATGACGGCTGGCGACGTCGCCACCCCGATGATCCCGCGCAATACCACGATTCCTTCCAAGAAGACCCAGGTCTTCTCCACCTACAGCGACAACCAGCCGGGCGTGGAGATCGTTGTCCTGCAGGGCGAGCGCCCGATGGCCCGCGACAACAAGAATCTCGGCACGTTCAAGCTCGACGGCATCCCGCCGGCACCGCGCGGCACGCCGCAGATCGAGGTCACCTTCGATATCGACGCCAACGGCATCCTGCACGTCTCGGCCAAGGACCTTGGCACCCAGAAAGAGCAGAAGATCACCATCCAGGGTTCTTCCGGCCTTTCCAAGGAAGAGGTCGAGAAGATGACCAAGGAGGCCGAGCTCAACGCCGCCGAGGATGCCAAGCGCAAGGAGGCGGTCGAGACCCGCAACCAGCTCGACACAACCATCTATCAGCTCGAAAAGACCCTGAAGGAGGCGGGCGACAAGCTCCCGGCCGACATGAAGGGCAAGTTCGAGACCGCCATCGCCGACGGAAAGAAGGAACTCGAGTCCAACGATCCGGCGAAGATGAAGTCCGCCCTGGAGAATCTCCAGAAGATCGGAGCCGAGCTCTACCAGCAGGCCCAGGCCGCCCAGGCCGCCGCCGGTGGGGCCCAGCCTGAGGCGGGTGCGGCTGATGCTGCCGCCGCTGGCTCCGCCGCCGGTGAATCTTCCGAGCCGAAAAAGGCGAAGAAGGTCGAAGGCAAGGTCGTCGACGCCGATGTCGAGATCGTCGAGGACGACAAGAAGTAAGCTTTCCTGCGGGCTGGCTTCGATACCGGAGCCGGCCCGCATTTTTCCCACAACCCAAACTTCAACCCACAACCAATACCAATATGGCTAAAGTAAACATCAAACCCATCGGTGATCGCGTGCTCGTGCAGCACATCGAAGAAAAAGAGCAAGTGCGCGGCGGCATCATCATCCCCGACAGCGCCAAGGAAAAACCGCAGGAGGCCAAGGTCATCGCCCTCGGCACCGGCAAGAAAGATGAAAACGGCAAGGTCACGCCCTTCGAAGTGAAGGTCGGCGACAAGGTCCTCATCTCCAAATACGGCGGAACCGAAGTGAAGATCGACGACCAGAAGTTCACCCTGGTCCGCGAAGACGACATCCTCGGCGTCATCGCCTGAGTCTCCGCTTAAACTAAAACTTAAAACTTAAACTAGAATAATACTATGGCAGCTAAACAACTCCTGTTCGACGAGGCCGCTCGTCAGAAAGTTCTTCGTGGCGTCGAGATCCTCTCCCGCGCCGTCAAAGTCACCCTCGGACCCAAGGGCCGCAATGTCGTCATCGACAAGAAATTCGGTTCCCCGACCGTCACCAAGGACGGCGTGACCGTCGCCAAGGAAGTCGAACTTCCCGACCCGTACGAGAACATGGGCGCCCAGATGGTCAAGGAAGTCGCTTCCAAGACCTCCGACAGCGCCGGTGACGGCACCACCACCGCGACCGTCCTCGCCGAGGGCATCTATCGCGAAGGTCTGAAGAACGTCACCGCCGGCGCCAACCCGGTCTACCTGAAGCGCGGTATCGACAAGGCCGTCGAGGCCGCCGTCGCCGAGCTCGCCCGCGTTTCCAAGAAGGTCAATGACCGCGAGGAAATCCGCCAGGTTGCCACCGTCTCCGCCAACTGGGATGAGACGATCGGCAACATCATCGCCGACGCCATGGACAAGGTCGGCAAGGACGGCACCATCACGGTGGAAGAGGCCAAGTCGATCGACACCACCCTCGACGTCGTCGAGGGCATGCAGTTCGACAAGGGCTATCTCTCGCCCTATTTCGTCACCAACGCGGAGAGCCAGGAAGTCGTCCTCGAGGACGCCTACGTGCTCATCCACGAGAAGAAGATCAGCAACCTGCAGGAAATGCTCCCGCTGTTGCAGACCGTCGCCAAGAGCGGCAAGCCCCTCCTGATCATCGCGGAAGAAGTCGAGGGCGAAGCCCTCGCCGCTCTCGTGGTGAACAAGATCCGCGGCACGCTCAATGTGTGCGCCGTCAAGGCCCCCGGCTTTGGCGACCGCCGCAAGGCCATGCTCGAGGACATCGCCGTCCTCACCGGTGGCAAGTGCATCACCGAGGACCTCGGCCTCAAGCTCGAGAACCTCACCCTCGCCGACCTCGGCAAGGCCAAGCGCCTCGTCGTCGACAAGGAGAACACCACCATCGTCGAGGGCGCCGGCAAGTCGTCCGACATCCAGGGCCGCGTCAAGCTGCTCCGTCGTCAGATCGACGAGACCACGAGCGATTACGACCGCGAGAAGCTCCAGGAGCGCCTCGCCAAGCTCGCCGGCGGTATCGCCGTCATCAACGTCGGTGCCTCCACCGAGGTTGAGATGAAGGAGAAGAAGGCCCGCGTTGAAGATGCTCTCCATGCGACCCGTGCGGCCGTGGAAGAGGGTATCGTCGCCGGCGGTGGCGTCGCGCTGCTCCGCACCATCAAGGCCATCGAGGCCCTCAAGCTTGAGGGTGACGAGCAGGCTGGTGCGCAGATCGTGCGTCGCGCGATCGAGCACCCGATCCGCATGCTGTGCAGCAATGCCGGCGTGGATGGTGGTGTCGTCGTCAAGGAAGTCCTGGCCTCCAAGGGCAACGTTGGCTACAACGTCGCGACCGACAAGTTCGAGGATCTCGTCAAGGCCGGCGTGGTGGACCCGACGAAGGTCACCCGCACCGCGCTGCAGAACGCGGCCTCGATCGCCGGTCTCCTCCTGACCACCGAGTGCATGATCACCGATCTCCCCGAGAAGTCGGCTCCGGCCGGCGGCGGTGGCGGCCACGGTGGCGGCGGCATGGGTGGCATGGGCGGCGGCATGGACTACTAAGTCCCAGCCCGTCACCTCAGACCAATCACTTCAAGGCGCGCTCTCCGGAGCGCGCCTTTTTCTTTGTTTGGATCCATCGGCGAGTCCAAACCCCTGAAGACCCTTTTGATCGATGATCGCTTGGATGAACACGGATGGTTCATTCCATTTCATCGCAAAAAAAGCGGTCACGGAGAGAGCCGAGGAGGTATGATCGGGCCGGTTGCTGCTTTACCTCCCGGGCGGGTTTCCTGACTCGCCGCCCAAGGTGGACGCCCGCGTCCCTGTGGGCGTATCCGTCCGCACGCCAGATAGACGCTCACGCTTGGCGAGACGGCCTGTCACGACGAAGACTATTCAGGCTCGCGGACCAGCCTGACACACCCCGTCGCTTCGCGACACCCCTCTTCCTAGATGGGACCCAATCAACTGGTCCGGAAGTCCCCTCTAGAAAGAGGGGTGCCCGGCAGGGCGGGGTGTGTCGGGAATGGGGTGAAAGTTACTCCTTCATCCGTCGGTCTATTACGCGAACCTCAATAAGCGAAGTCGGAAGCCCAGCGAAGACTGATCTCCATGGGCGCCTTTACTACTGCAGAACACACGAAACACACGGAATGGCGGCATGATCCGATCGAGACCACCGCCTCACCGGAGCGCGAATGCGGTGCACTCCGTTGTCTCTGTTCCCTCCTGTGCAACCTTCCGTTTTGCCGGGATTCAGCGTTTTTCCGCAAACCACACGGCGGTGCCGAGCAGGACGAAGCTGATGGCGAGGCGGGGGACGTCGGTGTGCTCACCGAAGAAGAGCAGCGAGCAGGCCACAGCGAGCGGGATCTTGGCGTTGTTCATCACGGCAAGGGCGCCGCTGCCGACCTTGGTCACGCCGATGTTCCAGAGAAAGAACCCCACGCCTGAGGCCAATATGCCCAGGTAGGCCAGCACGATCAGGTGGGTGCCGGTCAGCGTGATCGTCTGGTCGCCACGGGCTACCAGAGCTGCCACGCAGATCAGGAAGGCTCCGGCGTAGAGCAGGCCGAAGATGTCGCGGTCCCGCAGGGCCGGGTGTTGCGCCCGGAGGCGCTTGTAACCGACCTGGCCGATGGCGAAGGCGAGGTTGGATAGTTGCACCAGGCCCAGACCGAGAAGCGTGGGCTGGAGCGGCTGGCCTTGGAAAACGATCACCGCAGTTCCCCCGACGGCCAGGAGGGCGGCGGCCAGGGCGCGGGTGCGGAAGGTGCGGTCCAGCGCGTCGGCCAGGAGGGTGACGAACACCGGGGTCGTGAGCGTGAAGAGCGCGACCTCGTGGGCCTGCAGGTGGCGGAAGCTCTCGTTGTAGGCCAGATACATCAGGCCAAACTGCACGGCCCCAAGCCCGGCCAGCGCGCCGGCCAGCCGCCAGGTCAGGCCCTTGAAGCGCAGGAACGGCAGGAAGACGAGCAGCGCGAGTCCGAGTCGGGCGACAGAGATGAAGGCGCTGTCGAGTCCGGCCAGCTTGCCCTTGATCAGGCCGAACGAAAAGGCCCAGAGCAGGGAAACGGAGACGAGGTAAAGCATGGAGCGGGAGCGGGGAGCCGTAGTGCCAGCGCCGCAGGGGTCAGGCGCAACTCAGCATGAGCACAGGGCGAAAGGTCAATGATGGCAGGTTTTCGTTCGCGGGCATCACACTCGGAAAATCGCACCGAGCTTCTTGCCGAGGAGAATGGTCATGCCGGCGATCGTGATGCCGAGGAAGGCCATGGCCCAGACGCCGAGCGCCGACGCGATGAACTTGCCGTCGCCGAGGAGTTGGAAGAGCTCGTAGATGGCTTTGGTGATCGGGTAATAGAGCTGCTTCTGCGCGAGGATGAGGGAGTCGGACACCTCCAGCATGGCGAACGAGAAGGCGAGCAGGCCACCGGCGATGAGGTTGGCGATGATCAGCGGCAGGGTGATCTTGAAGACGGATTTCAGGGGCGGGCAGCCGAGATTCTGGGCGGCTTCCTCGAGGGTCTCGCTGGTCTGCTGGAAACCGGCGGCGGCGGAGCGCACGACGTAGGGCAGGCGGCGGATGGAGTAGGCAATGATAAGCAGAATGGTCGGGTCTGCGACGGGGTTGACGAAGGAGAAGAACTTCCCGTCCTGGCTCATGGCGAGATAACCGAAGGCCAAGACCAGGCCGGGCACCGCCAGGGGCAGCATGGCGAGGAAGTCGAGGATCTGCCGGCCGCGCACTTTGGAGCGGACGATCACGTAGGCGAGCGCCACGCCGAGGATGAGGTCGATGATCGTGGAGATGCTGGCGTACTTGAGGCTGTTGGCGATGGCCGGCACCGTGAGGTCATGTCCGAGGGCGATGCGGAAGTTCTCCAGGTTGAGATGACGCGGGAGAACCGTCGCGTACCAGTCGTTGGAGAAGGCCACGAGCACGACGCCAAGGTGCGGCAGAATCGCGACAAAGGTCACGCCGGCGAACAGGATGGTGCAGAACCAGGCGCGGCCGCGGGGGAGCGCGCGCGGGCCGCCGGACGAAGTGGCCTTGGCCATCATGGCGTAGCTGTCGCGACCGAACAGGCCCTTGCCCAAGGCATAGAAAGCGACCGAGCTGGCGAGCATGACCGCGACGAGGGCGTAGGGGAAGGGGTTGCCGCCAATGTCCTTCAGGCCGTAGAAAATCTGCACGGAGGTCACGCGGGCGTAGTCGAAGATCAGCGGCACGCCGAGGTCGGTGAAGGCCCAGATGAAGACGATGGTGCCACCGGCGAAGAGACCGGACTTGATCAGGGGCAGGGTGATCTTGAAGAACTTCCGCAGACCGGTGCAGCCGAGGTTCTCGGCCGCCTCCTCCATGGCGGGATCGATGTTGGCCAGGGCGGCGACGGCGTTCAGGTAGATGATCGGGTAGAGACTGAACGCGTTGACGAGGGCAATGCCCAGAAACTGGTTGGCCCCGAGCCAGTCAAAGGTCCAGCCCTCGGGCTGGATGCCGAGGGATATCAGCAGGGAGTTGAGCGCGCCGTATTGACCGAGGATCTGCTTGATGCCGATGGCTCCGACGAACGGGGGCAGAATCATCGGCACCAAAATGAAGGAGCCGAGAAAGCCTTTGAGCGGGAAAAGATAGCGGTCCGAAACAAAGGCCAGCGGCAAGGCGATCAACAGGGCGAACGAGGTGGTCGTCAGCGCCAGCAGGAAGGAATTGGCGAGACCGCCCAGGTAGATGGGGTCGGCCAGCAGCGAAACCAGGTAGGCAAAGGTCAGATGGCCGTCCGCATCAATAAACCCGCCCTTGAGAATCTGCAGAATCGGCCAAAGAAAAAACGCCGCAAAGAAGACGAGCGTGAAGGCAAAGATGGAGCGCGCGAAATTCTGCGACATGCAGGGTGGAGATGAACCCGGCGAGGCTGGGCTGACAAGACGGAACGTGGAGAACCGCTGGGCGGGTGGATGCCGACGGACGCGGGAGTCGGGAGAGCCGGCAGGCGTAAGGGTGCTGCTTGTCGGCACCCGAGGTTGGGCAGGAGCAATGAACGCGGGCGGCGGCGAGCGACGCCCCCACAAGAGATGAATTACCCCGCCCCGTCCTACCGGTTCAGCTGCTTGGCAAAGGCGGCCAGGGTGGCCGGGCTGACGTGGTGCTCGATGCCCTCGGCGTCGATTTCCGCGGTTTTTTCCGGGATGCCCAGGGAAAGCAGGAAGGCGACCACGATGTCGTGGCGGTGCTGGCAGGCTTCGGCCAGGGTCCGCCCGTCGTCGGTCAGGAAGATGGCGCGGTAAGGCTGGACGCGGACGTAGCCTTCGCGTTGGAGCCGGGTCAGGGTCCGGTTGACGGTTACGTGCGTCACCCCGAGGCGCCGGGCGAGGTCCACGACGCGGGCTTCCCCCTTGGTGGTCGTCAGGTCGGCAATGGCCTCGACATAGTCCTCGGCGGTTTCGGAGGCGTGCTCGCGGCGCGTTTGCTGGAGGGATTCGGCCTGCAGGGCGGAAGGGCGGACGGTCTTGCGCGGGGTACGGGAAACCTTTTTCACCCCGCGAGGCAGACAGGGCAGAGCGCACTTGACAAGGCGGAGGTGAAGTGTAGCTAAGGCTACATTATGTATCGGATTCTACGGTGTAGGCTGCTGGCGCTGGCGTCCCTGGGGGTCGCGGCGATGGCCGGTGCCCAGATCACCGAGTCGCCGGTGACGGTTGCGCCGGGGCGGTTTCTGCTGGAGATGGATGCGATTTCTCTGACCCTCGATCGGGCCGACGGGGCGAAATACACGGCCTTCGGGGCGGCCTCGACCTTCCTGTCAACCGGCCTGGCGCAACATTGGGACATCCAACTCGGAGCCGAATTGTTCATCAGCCAGAAATATGAAGATGGAAGCTTCCGGGAACGCCGCAGCGGCATCGGCGATGTGTACCTGCGCACCAAGTGGCGTTTTCTGGATGATCCGGAATCGGGCACGGCGGCGGCGGTGATTCCTTTCGTGAAAATTCCCACGAATTCCGGCCGGGTGGGCAATCGATCGGTGGAAGGAGGCCTGATTGTCCCTTGGAGCATCCAACTGATCGGCGGGCTTGATTTTGCCGCGATGGTGGAAGTCGATTTTCTGCGCAACGACGCTGACGATGGCTACGATACGCATGGCTATGCCTCGGCTTCGCTTACGAGGTCGGTGACCAAGCGCGTGGCGCTCTATGCGGAGGCGGCCGTGGGCAAGTCGTCGGGCGCCGGCCCGGCCGAGGGGGTCGTGGGCGGCGGAGTCACCGTGGCATTTTCAGGAAACTCTTGGTGGGATGTGGCGGTCTACCGGGGGATCTCGCGTGGTGCCGCTGACTGGAATCACGTCATCCGTTACAACTGGGGATTCTGACATGAAAGATCCGCTCAATCTCGTTTTGATAGTCATTGTGCTCCTCCTGGTCTGGTGGCCGCGCCAGGGGCTGGTGGCCCGTTGGCGGGCGGCCCGGCGCCTGGTGATGCGCACCCGGCAGGAGGATGCGCTCAAGCACATCCTGAAGGCGGAGGTCAACGGGCGCACCGCGTCGGTCGTCAGTGTCGCCGGTGCCTTGCGCCTGGGTGAGAACCGGGCGGCGGCTCTTCTGGTGGAGCTTGAGCGCGGCGGGCTGCTTGCTTTCGAGGGCGGGGCGCCGCGGCTCAGTCCGGCCGGCCGGGAACTCGCCCGGCATGTCATCCGGGCCCACCGGCTGTGGGAAAGTTTTCTGGCGGACCAGACCGGCGTGGCGGAGGCCGATTGGCACCGTCAGGCGGAGCGGAAGGAGCATCTGCTCACGCCGGAGGAGACCAACCGCCTGGCGGCGAAGCTCGGCCATCCGCTGCGCGATCCGCACGGCGATTCGATCCCCGCGCGTGGCGAGGAAGTGGCGGCCGATGCGGGGCAGCCCCTGACCGACCTGAGGTCGGGACAACGCTTCGAGGTCGTGCACATGGAAGACGAGCCCGACGCCCTTTACCGGCAATTGCTCGCCGCCGGTCTGCGTCCGGGCATGCAGGCCCGGGTGACGGACCGATCGCCGGAGCACCTGAACCTGCAGTCGACCGATGGTCGCTCGCTGCGGTTGAACACCATCCAGGCCAACAATGTGGCGGTGTCGGCGTTGCCTGAAGACGAAGGGTTGACGGATGCGGCGCTCTGCGACTTGGAAACCGGGGCTGAAGCCACCGTGCTCGGCCTGGCTCCCGCCTGTCGCGGGGCGGCGCGGCGCCGACTGCTTGATCTTGGCTTTGTCCCCGGCACGCGGGTGAGTGTGGACCTCGTGAGCCCGACCGGTGATCCGACGGCCTACCGGGTGCGGGGTTCCGTCGTGGCGCTGCGGCGCAACCAGGCGGAGTTGATCCGCATCAGTGCCTCACCGGAGGCGGCCGCATGAGCACGACACCCCCATCACCGGCCCCGGCCGCACCGAACGAGACCTGTGCCAACTGCTCGGTCTATCGCGCCGCCAATCTCAAGAAGCTGGGCATCGCGATGGACAACTGGGACTACGTCGTGGCGCTCGCGGGCAATCCCAACACGGGCAAGAGCACGGTCTTCAACGCCCTGACCGGGCTGCGACAGCACACCGGCAACTGGCCGGGCAAGACCGTGGCGCGTGCCGAGGGCGGCTTCGACTACAACAACCGGCGCTTCAAGCTGGTGGATCTGCCGGGCACCTACTCGTTGCTCTCGACCAGCGCCGATGAGGAAGTCGCGCGCAACTTCATCCTCTTTGGCCAGCCTGACGTCACCATCATCGTGGCGGACGCGACGCGCCTGGAGCGCAACCTGAACCTCGTGCTGCAAGTGTTGGAGATCACCAGCCGCGCGGTGCTTTGTCTGAACCTGATGGATGAGGCGAAGCGGCATGGCGTGTTGGTTGATGACCGGCAGCTGGCCCGCGACCTCGGCGTGCCCGTGGTGCCCACGTCCGCCCGGAGCGGGGCAGGACTGCCCGAGTTGCTCCAGGTCGTGCATGATGTCGCCATCGCCCCCACCGTCGCCAAGCCGCACCGGATGAGCTCGGAGCCACCGGCGCTGCGCGAGGCGCTCAACGAACTTTGCCGCCAGATCACGAAAGCCTACCCGGACCTGCCCAATCCCCGTTGGGTGGCCATGCGCCTGCTGGGCGGAGATGACCAGATCGCCGAGGCCCTGCGCACCGGCGAACTGGCCGGACTCCTCGAGCCCGCGCCCATAGCCACCGCTTGAAACCATGACCAACGGAAACGCCGCATCCCTGTCCACCGACCAGATCCTGCAGGAGGCCCGCCGCCTGCGGGAGGGCTTGTCGGGTGATGTGCACGAACACCTGGTCGAGGCGATTTACGCCGACGCGGCGCGCATCGCCGACCGGGCGGTGACGCGGCCGGGGCGCGCCGCGCGTCCGACCTTTGACCGCACGCTCGACCGGCTGGTCACGAGCCGCTGGCTGGGCTTTCCCATCATGCTGGCCCTGTTTGCCGTGATGTTCTGGATCACGGTCAGCGGAGCAAACGTGCCGTCCGGCTGGCTCGCCGACCTGCTGGTCGGGCATGGGTACCCTTGGTTGCGCGGACTGGCGCAGTCGACCGGAATGCCCTGGTGGCTGAGCGGCGTGCTGGTGGACGGCATGTATCTGGCCACCGCGTGGGTGATCAGCGTGATGCTGCCCCCGATGGCGATCTTTTTCCCCATGTTCACCCTGCTGGAGGACTTCGGCTATCTGCCGCGCGTGGCCTTCAATCTGGATTCCTTCTTCAAGGGAGCGGGCGCGCACGGCAAACAGGCGATGAGCACCATGATGGGCTTCGGCTGCAATGCCGCGGGCGTGATCGCCACGCGCATCATCGACAGCCCGCGCGAACGCCTGATCGCGATCATCACCAATAATTTTGCGCTCTGCAACGGGCGCTGGCCGACGCAGATCCTGATCGCCTCGCTCTTCATTGGTTCGCTCGTGCCGGCGGGCCTGGCGGGGCTGGTCTCGGCCGGGGCGGTGGTGGGGGTCGCGTTGCTGGGCGTGGCCTTCACGTTTGCCACGGCCTGGGTGTTGTCGCGCACCGTGCTGAAGGGCGAGGTGTCCACGTTCAGCCTGGAACTGCCGCCGTATCGTCCGCCGCGTTTCTGGCAGACACTCTACACCTCGCTGATCGACCGCACGTTGTTTGTGCTGTGGCGCGCCATCGTGTTTGCCGTCCCGGCCGGCGCCGTCATCTGGCTCAGCGCCAATATCCAGTGGGGCAACGTGAGCGTCGCCGAAAAGGTCATTCATTCGCTGGATCCCCTGGGTCTGGCGCTGGGCCTCAACGGTGTGATTCTCCTCGCCTACGTGGTGGCGATTCCGGCCAACGAAATCATCGTGCCGACGATTCTCATGTTCACCGTCCTCACGGCCCGGCTCGCCGGAGTGGGCGAGGGTGCCGGCGTGATGTTTGAGCTCGAATCCGACACGGCGGTGAAGGCCGTCCTGACGGCCGGAGGCTGGACCGCGCTGACCGGGGTGAATTTGATGCTCTTCAGTCTGCTGCACAATCCCTGCAGCACGACCATCTACACGATCTACAAGGAAACGGGCAGCGTGCGCTGGACGGCGCTGGCCACCTTGTTGCCACTGGGGTTGGGCTTCCTCGTGACCTTTGGCGTCGCCGTGGTCTGGCGGATGCTGGCCGGTTGAAGGGAATTTGCAGGCTTGGGTCAGACGGCGGGCGCGGGCGTCGTCAAGCGACGCCCCTACAAGGGAGAGCAGGCGTAGGGGTGCCGCGTGACGGCACCCGGAATAGGGCGCCTTGCAGGGTCCTTCGAATAGCGAAGGATTGTCGAGGGGCTGTCTTGGATCGCTGCTTGCCTGACGGGCAGGGGGCGGGTACATGAGTGACACACTCAACATGGAGATCGTCGATTCCCACGTGCATCTCTACCCTTTGGCGGTAAGTCGCGATCCGGTTGGCTGGGCCTCGGGGCATCAGGAGTCGCTGTGGTCGCAACTGTGCACGCGGCGGCGCAAGGATGGCCGCGCGGTGCAGGGTTTTCCGACGATGGCGCAGCTCCTCTTCGATATGAACGAGGCCGGTATCCGGCACGCCGTGTTGCAGGGTTGGTATTGGGAGAATCATGCGTCCTGTCTGGAGCACAACAAATTCTATGCGTCCTGCCTCCAGGCCTATCCTTCGCGCTTTTCCGCGTTTGCCACGGTCCATCCGGCCGCGGGTGAAGCGGCCTTGGATGAGGTGCGGCGGGCGAAGGCTTCGGGATTCTCCGGTCTGGGGGAATTGTCCCCGCATGCGCAAAAGGTCCCGCTCGACGATCCCATCTGGCGCAAGATCCTGAAGCTGGCCGGCGATCTGCGGATGCCGGTCAACCTGCACGTCACCGATCCCAACTCCGCCGCCTTTCCCGGCCGGGTGGATACGCCGTTGACAGATTTCATCACGATGGCGCGGGATTTTCCGCAGACCCAATTCATTCTCGCCCATTGGGGCGGCGGCCTGGCCTGGGCCGAGGAAGCCCGGGACTTGCCGAATGTGTGGTACGATACGGCGGCCTCGCCGCTGCTCTATCCACCGGAAGTCTGGAAAGTGGCACCCCTGGGTCGCGTGCTCTTTGGTTCGGATTATCCGCTCAACCTGTATCCGAAGCTTGGTGGCGGACACGGCTTCACGGGTCTGGTCAACGAAGCGAAGAATGCCGGCGCCGAGGAATCGATCTTCCGGGTGAACGCGGCGACGCTGCTGGGTTGGGAGGAGTAGGAGGTGCGGCTGGATTGAGCCGCGGTGGGTTATGCAGGCTCGCGTACCAGCCTGACACACCCCGGCGCTTCGCGCCACCCCTCTTCCTAGAGGGGACCCCTTCAACTGGTCCGGAAATCCCCTCTTGAACCGGACTCATGCAGCTGAGCTGTCCTTTGGCTCTCATTCTCGCTCCACCAATTGGTGTGTGTAGGGGCGTCGCTTGACGACGCCCGCAAGGTCGCAGGCGATCAACCAATTCCCGGGCGCCGTCAAGCAGCGCCCCTACGGTTGACTGCATGAGTCCCTCGTGAAAGAAGGGTGCCCGACAGGGCGGGGTGGGTGGTCTGGGATTCGAGGAAGAATCACCAGTGATTGGTGCCACGCCTAACGCGCCAAAAGCCAGGGAACCACGCGACTGTTGGCGGCCGGCAAAATGACTTGCAGGCCGGCGGTGAGGCCGTCGGCGACGGGCATCGGAAGGCTCAGCACCGGCAAACCTCCGAGACTGGCCGGAGCGGTCAGCGTGAGAATCATCCGGCGCAGTTCGGTCGTGGCCTGGGCTTTCGTGGGCGCGGTGCTCGGTACGGCAGGTAGGATCAAGAAATCATACGCCCGGAAAAAATCATGCCACACGGCCCGGATCTCCTGCAGACGGGTGCGCGCCTGGGCGATGTCGGCGGACGGGAAATGCCCGGCGTCCGTGAAGCGCTGCCAGATCACCGGGTCATAATGTTCGCGGTAGGGCGCCAGCCAGTTGCGGTGCACCTCGTGTGCCTCGCTCATGCCGATGGTCATGTAGGTTTCCACCGCGCGCTGCCAGGAGTGGAGGAGGATGCTTTCCGTCGTCGAGTCGGCGTGCGTCGTCAGACTGGCGGCGAGATAGTCACAGGCGGTGGCCACGGGGGGATCCATGCCGGGCACGAGCTTGCGGGCATTGAGGTAGCAACCGCGCGGGGTCGTCCGCAAGGGCGAGTTTTCCGGACGTGCCGGGCCGTCCGGGTTGGTTTCAAGCTCAGCCGGAGGATTCACTCCTTCGGTCAAGGCGCGCCAGCTGGTCAGGAGGTCGCTCGGATTGGCGGTGAACCAGCCGGCTGTGTCCATCGTCGGCGCGAGCGGAAAGGCGTCGCGGATGAGCTCATCGCCAGGCGTGAATCGAAACCCATGAAGGCCGCACCACGCGGCCGGGACGCGCACGGAGCCACCCGTATCGGTGCCGATGGCCAGCGGGACCACACCGGCGGCGACGAGGGCGGCTGAACCGCTGCTGGAGCCGCCGGTCAGGCGGTCGGGAAAGTGCGGATGCGGACAATCTCCGTAATGAGGATTCTCGCCCGTAAGACCCGAGGCGAATTCGACCAGGTGTGATTTGCCTGCGCAGACCGCCCCGAGCGAGGTGAGCCGCTGGGCCAGACGGCTGTCGACCGTGGGGGTGGGCCGGATTCTTTCGATAAAGGTCGAACCCGCCCGGGTGGGTGCTCCGGCGAGGTCGAAGAGATCTTTCAGGAAGTAGGGGATGCCGCGCAGGGGAGCGTTGTTGGCCGGCGGTTGGGAGCCGCTGCCCCGGCCGAGCTGTTCGGATAACTCGATCGCCGGACGCAGCCACGCGATGGCGGCACGACGCAAGGGGGCGGGCAGGGCGGTGATGCGCGCCTGCAATTCACGGACGGCCTCGTCCGGACGCAGGGACTGCCAGGCTGTGAACGGCAAAGCGGCTGGCGTTTTGGGCGCGTTTGTATCCATTCGTGATTCCCTTCATGGAGCCTCCTGCGCCCATCGTCAAATTCACCGCGTTGAAAAAACGCTATGGCACCGGTCCGCTCGTGCTGGACGGCCTTGATCTGACGGTGGCGAAAGGGGACTTTGTGACGTTGATCGGTCCCAGTGGCTGCGGCAAGTCGACCGTGCTCAAACTGGTGTCAGGCCTGAACCCGCATTCGGAAGGAAGCTTGGAAGTTTTGGGAACCAAGCCCCGGCTTGCGCGGGATCGTCAGGCCTTCATTTTTCAGGATGCAACGTTGCTCCCCTGGCTGACCGCGCAGGGTAATGCCGAACTCTCCCTGCGACTCCGCGGCGAACCGCCCGCCGTCCGGCGGGCCCGGGCGGCTGATCTCCTGGCGAAGATGGGCCTGGCCGACTTCGGCGGCTACTATCCCCGGCAAATGTCCGGTGGAATGAAGATGCGGGTCTCGATCGCCCGCGCGCTGACGCTGTCGCCCCAATTGCTGCTGCTGGATGAACCCTTCGGGGCCCTGGATGAGATGACGCGCAACCGGCTCAACGAGGAATTGCTGTCGCTGCGCGATCAATCGCAGTTCACGGCGCTGTTCGTCACGCATTCGGTCAGTGAGGCCGTGTTCTTGTCGAACCGGATCGTGGTGTTGGCGGCGTTGCCCGGGCGGATCCATGCGGAAGTGAAGGTGGACTTTGCCTATCCCCGGCAGGCCGGCCTGCGGGAGAGGCCGGATTTTCAGGCCAAGGTGAACGAGGTTTCCCGGCTCCTGCATCAGGTGGAGGTCACCGCGCCATGAAGCCGCTTCCTCTCTTCTGGCGCTGGATGCTGCCGATCATCAGCGGGGCGGTGTTTGTGGCCTTGTGGTACGCCATCCGCCACTGGAGCGGTTTGCAGAGCTGGATTCTGCCGGCGCCGGACGAGGTTCTGGCCGCGGCGTGGAAAGAGCGTGAGCGCCTGCTGCGTGCGGCGGGCAGCACGGCGGTCGGGGCGCTGAGCGGTTTTCTGCTCGCGGGGGTCTCCAGCTTCGGACTCGCGCTGCTGCTCGGCTCATCGCGCGCGCTGCGGGCCGGACTGTATCCCTGGCTGCTGGTGCTGCAGATGACGCCGGTGATCGTCCTGACCCCGATCATCGTCCTCTGGGCCGGACCCGGATTGCCCGGCATCATCACGATCACTTGGCTCATCAGCTTCTTCCCGGTGGTGGCCAACATGACGCAGGGCCTCGTTTCGGCCGATCTGAACCATGTCGCCTTGTTCCGTATGGGCAACGCCACGCGCTGGCAGGAACTGGTGCTGCTGCGCTTGCCCGGGGCTATGCCTTACTACCTGACCGGGTTGCGCATCGCCGCGACGCTGGCCCCGGTGGGAGCGATTTTTGGTGAGTATATGGTGGGCAACTCGTCGGGCGGTTCCGGCGGTCTCGGGTTTTTGGTGTATAGCTACAACACGCAGATCAAGATTCCCGCGCTTTTTGCCACGGCCATGACGAGCTGTCTCCTGGGCTTTGTCTTCGTCGCGGCGATCTCCTGGTTGAACTGGGCCGTGCTCCACAAGTGGCACGACACCTTTGATCGCGACGATCATTGAGGCTGGGGCGGGGGCCCGCCGAACCTGTGTAAACCCAGAAAGGAGCGCCATGGGGCCGGTCGAAACTTTGGGGTGCTTTTGCGAAATTCGTGGCTAGTGTGTCGCCTGCTTCCATGAATCCTACTCGTATCCGATTGTTGGCCCTGTTGGGGGTGTGTTCTCTCGTGCTGCTGGCTGGCTGTGGCCGGCAGGAAAAAGCCGTGCCGGACAAGGCTGGCCCCGTGAAGGTGACGTTCCAGACCGACTGGTTTCCTCAGCCCGAGCACGGAGGATACTATCAAGCACTGGCCAAGGGCTACTACGCCGAGGAAGGCCTCGACGTGGAGCTATTGCCCGGCGGGCCGAACGCCCAGGTGATGTCCTCGGTGGCCACCGGACGGATCAATCTGGGTATGACCAATGGGGACGATGTCATCGTGGCCATCGCCCGGGGCGTACCCATCAAAATGGTCGCCGCCGAGATGCAGCGCGACGCGCAGGGCATCATGTTTCACCGGGAGAACCCCGTGCGCCGGCTGCAGGATCTTGAGGGCAAGACAATCATGGCGGGCGCCGGCTCGGCCTGGCTCGAGGTGGCGCGCAAGAAGCTGGGCGTGCACTTCAATCTTCGGCCGCTGGTGGGTGACCTCGCACGCTTCATGAACGACAAGACCTTCGTGCAACAATGCTTCGTCACCAACGAACCGTTCTTCGTCCGGCAGAAAGGCGGGGACGTCGACGCCATCTTGATCGCAAACGACGCCTATGAGCCGTACCGGGTGATTTTTGCGGGCCAGTTGTTTCTCGCCACACATCCCACGGTGGTGGAACGGTTCGTCCGCGCCAGCATTCGCGGCTGGGTGGACTATCTCACCGGCGACCCGGCACCGGGCAACGCGCTGATTGCGGCGAAACGAAATGATCTCACGCCGGAATTCATGGCGTACAGCATCAAGGCCATGAACGATTACAAGCTGGTCGCCGGCGATCCGGCGAAGGGTGAGTTCGTGGGCCAGCTGACCGCGGCCCGGCTGCAGAAGCAGATCGACATCCTGCAGGAAGTCGGGGTGCTGGACAAACCGGTGAAGGTCGAGGACGTGGCGACGTTTGATTACATTCCGATCCCGCCGGACGCTGGCCCACGAAACCCACCAAAGGACACGAAATGATTGGCACGGATGACGAAGCGATTGTCTTCGTGTGATTTCGTGTCTTTCGTGGGCAATCTTCCTTATGAACTACGAAGCCAAACTTGCTGAACTCGGTCTGCAACTGCCCAATCCGCCTGCCGTTGCCGGCAGCTATGTGCCCTTTGTGCGCACCGGGAATCTTCTCTATGTCGCCGGCCAAATCAGCGCCCTGAACGGCGCGATGACCCACGTCGGCCAAGTGGGCAAAGAGCAGACCGTGGAGGCGGCCTACGAGTCGGCCAAGGTTTGCGCCCTCAACACGCTGGCGGTGATCAAGGCCGCGACCGGCAGCCTCGACAGCGTGAAGCAGATCGTGCTCGTGACCGGTTTCGTCAACGCCGTGAGCGGGTTCACCGACAGCCCGGCCGTGATCAACGGCGCCTCGGAACTTTTCGGGAAAGTATTCGGTGATGCCGGCAAGCACGCCCGCGCCGCCGTGGCCGCCGCCGGCCTGCCCAAGGGGTCGACGGTCGAAATCCAGGTGATTGTGGAGTTGAAGTAGGCGAACGTGCTGCTGGCCGACCTTGATAATAGCCGGTTCGGTTGTGAGACCGCCGCCGCTGCTCATGGGGAGTAGTTGGTAGTTGGTAATTAGTATTTAGGAAGGCTGGCCAAGCGAGGAATGCGCCGGGATGTAGCAACGGCCGCGTACCGAAGCATGCCGCCTAATTACTAACTCCCAATTACCAACTACTCCGCGCGCAGCGCGGTGAAGCGCTCACAGCTTCTTGATCATGATCTTCGAGTTCCGGCCGCTTTCCTCGTAGGATTTGAGGCGGGACTCGGGCAGCACGGTCTTGTCGGCATCGTCGAAGCCGCAGACCGAGGTGAAGAAACTGTAGGCCTGGGTCGAGAGGGCGACGACCGACTTGGCGCCGCGGGCGGCCGCCTGCAGGCAGGCGAATTCCACCATCTTCAGGCCGATGCCGCGGTTGTGATAGAAGGGCATCACGTAGAGCGCGCCGATTTCCGCCATCGACGGTTTGTCGGGGTAGATCCGCAGCGAGATGCAGGCCGTGAGATTCTCGTCGATCTCGAAGACGTAGTAACTGTCGATGTTCTTCTCAATCGACTGCTGCGTGCGGGACACCAGTTCCTCGCGCTTGATGCCGGAGCGGGTGAGGTTGTAGATGGCGCGGACGTCGCGGCGGTTGGCTTTGCGGATCTGCTGGTATTCGTTGCCGTAAATGAGCGTGCCGACGCCCTCGTTGGAGAACACCTCGGCCAGCAGGCCGTCGAGTTCGCGGCCGTCGAGGAGATGGATGCGGGGCGTGCCGGTGTCGATCGCCTTCAATGCATGCGCCGCCTTGCTGCGCATGGGTTCGTTGATGGAATCGGGTTTGGTCTCGAGGACCTTGCGCAGCTGGTCGGCCGGGATGTCGTGCTGGAGCACGCCGTTGATCTCCAGTCCGAGACAGGGGGAGAAATAGACGACCTTCGTGGCCTGCAATGCTTCCGCCAGCTCCGCGGCCAGCAGGTCGGAGTTCACGCGGAGCGGTTTGCCGTCGCGGTCGAAGCCGATGGGATTGACCACCGGCACGACGCCGGAAGTGATGAGCTGCTGGATGAAATCCCGGTCGACGCGGTCGACGCGCCCGGTGAACTGGTGGTCCACGCCGCGCAAGATGCCGAGCGGCATGGCGCGGATGGCATTGGTCAGGGCCGCCTTCAGGCCGTTGACGGTAAGACCCTCGATCACGAGATGGGTGACCCGGGAGGAGGCGCGGATCGCGAGGTCGAGCGTGGCGGCGTCGGCCACGCCGGTGCCGGCGGAGTCTGTGATCGGGATGTTGCGGATCCGCGCAAGCTCGGTGATCTGCTGGCCGATGCCGTGAACGAGCACGACCTTGATGCCGAGCGAGTGGAGCACGGCGACATCGGTGATCAGGTTGTCGAAATTGTCGTCGGCGACGATGCTGCCATCGAGGGCGATGATGAAGATCTGTCCCTGAAAACGCGGGACATACTTCAGGATGCCACGCAGGTCGGTCGGTTTGATGTTGGAGCCGTTGCTCATCAGTGGTGTGCGTTAATCAGGCATCTGGCGCGGCACGTCAATGGGGATTCATGGCAGAAAATGCCGGGGAAATCCCAACCGCCAAAATTCCAAACTTCCAAAAACCAATCCCAAACGAAAAATCGCACGGCCGGAAGGCGGGCGCCGCAGGGTTTTTCAACGAAAGCTTCCTTTTGATTGCTCCGTTTTTTGGCCTTTGAGAATCTAGCGTTTGGAGTTTCCTGCGCTGCAGGGCTTCACTTCACCGTGAAGCTCCATGCGGCCGCGGGTCCCTGGGCGACGATCTTGATCGTGTAGCGGCCGGGGGGGAGTCCGGTGGTCGGGAAGGTGGCGGCGTAGGTGGAGTCGTTCCAACGGCTCATCAGTTCCTTGCCGGGCAGCTTCTCGATCGAGGGGACGAGCACCAACTCATGGTCGTGCTGATAGAGGGTCAAATCACCGACCTGGCCCTTCAGATCGGCGAGGCTGGCGGTGAAATACAGGCTGTAGGCCTGGCCATGGCTGACGGTTTGCGGGGCGGTGACCGAATCGATCGTGGACACGAGCAGGGGTTTCTCGGCGAAGTGCGGGGCGAAGTCCAGGCCGAGCCCGACGGCGGAGCGGGTGACGGGGGCAGGGGCGGTGTCACCGGCGGGCTTTTCCACCGGCCGGCGGGTATCAACGGGGACCTTGTGCCAGCCGGCGGCAAGGAGCCGCGTGGTGGTGGCCCGGTCCTGGGCGTCCTGATAGGGCCGGTAGCCGCGGCCCGGCTTGCGGAAGTAAAAATTGACCGCCGTGTAGCCGACCACAAAGACGATGATCGCCACGATGATCCACTTCATGGACCAAGGTTTGGGGGTGGGGCGGTGAGCGCTCATTTTTGCTGTTATCGCGGGCCGGGTGGAGGGAGCGCAATTACAATTGCGCCGCCCCGGCCGAGTTGTTCTCGTGCGTCTCACATGAAGTATTGGTCGCAGACATTCATCCCCACTCTCAAGGAAAGCCCCGCTGACGCGGAAATCGCCTCCCACAAGCTCCTGCTCCGGGCCGGACTGGTCCGGAAACTCGGCGGCGGTCTCTACACCTTCATGCCCGCCGGCCTGAAGGTCATGCAGAAGATCAGCCAGCTCTGCCGGGAGGAGATGGACCGGGAAGGGGCCATCGAGCTCGCCATGCCCTTCATCCATCCGTCGGAGAACTGGCAGGAGGGTCCGCGTTGGGCCGCGGCGCGGGAGATCATGTACCGCGTCGACCACGCCGGCGCCGGCAAGGGCCGCAGCAAGGAGCCGGAATTCGTGCTCGGGCCGACGCACGAGGAGATCATCACGCCGCTGGTGAAATCCGAGATCACGAGCTATCGCGACCTGCCGAAGAATTTCTACCAGATCGGCACCAAGTTCCGTAACGAGATCCGTCCCCGCTACGGCCTGATGCGTGCGCGCGAGTTCGTCATGAAGGACGCCTACAGCTTTGATGCGACCGACGAGGGCGCGATCGAGAGCTACGGCAAGATGAAGCGCGCCTACACGGCCTTCTTTGCGCGGTGCGGGCTCAAGACCATCCCGGTCGAGGCCGACACCGGCGTGATGGGGGGCAGCTTTTCCCACGAGTTCATGGTGCCGGCGCCGGTTGGCGACGATGACATCGTTTACTGCGACGAGAGCGGTTACAGCGCCAATCGCGAAAAGGCGACGAGCGGCATTGTGCCGAAGGATCTGGCCGACGCCGCCCCCGCGGGCGCCTTGGACGAGTTTGCGACCCCCGGCGTGGTCACCATTGCCGCGCTGGCCGCCGCGCCGTACGCGGTCGCGGCCGACCAGCAGTTCAAGACCCTGGTCTACATGGGTGACGGCAAACCGTTCCTCGTGATCCTGCGCGGTTGCGACGACCTGGAAGAGGCCAAGCTTGGTGGACTCGGATTCCAACTCTGGCGCGCCGCCACGCCCGAGGAGATCGAACCGGTGCTCGGCGCCAAGCCCGGCAGTCTCGGTGCGGTCAAGGGCACGATCAAGAATCCCGACGCGCTGGCCGGCATCTTCGCCGATCACGCCATCCGCCTCATCGGCAACGGCACGACCGGGGCCAACAAGGACGGTTTCCATCTGCGGAACGTCAATGTCGGTCGCGATCTCGCCATCACGAAGTTTGGCGACTTCCGCACCGTGCGTGCCGGCGAGCCGTGTCCGAAATCGGGTCAGCCGCTTAAGATCGCCCGTGCCATCGAGGTCGGTCACATTTTCAAGCTTGGCACCAAGTATTCCGAGAAATTCGGCGCGGTGTACACCGACGACCAGAAGCAGTCGCACCTGATGGTCATGGGCTGCTACGGCATCGGCATCAGCCGCACGCTGCAGGCCGTGATCGAGCAGAGCAACGACGCCGACGGCATCGTCTGGCCGTGGCAGGTTGCCCCGTGGCAGGTCCTCGTGGTCAACCTGGATCCGCAGGACGCCGCTGCGAGCGACCTCTGCAAGAAGCTGGCCCTCGCCGCCGAATCGGCCGGAGCGGACGTGCTCGTGGACGACCGCGCCGAGCGCCCCGGGGTGAAGTTCAAGGACGCCGATCTCATCGGCATCCCGTTGCGCCTCACCGTGGGCGGCAAGGGGCTCAAGGAAGGCATCTTCGAAATGAAGTGGCGCACCTCCAAGGAAGTGCGCAAGATCGCCATCGCCGAGGCGGAAACCACGGTCACCCAGGCCGTCCGCGAAGCCGCCAGCAAAGCATGAACCAACCCAGCGCGCAGACCCTCCATCGTTTCGTCCTCACGGACGGATCATCGGGTCTGCTCCTGTTCCCCGTTGTCCGGGTCTCGCCCGCCGGCGTGACCCGACCGGGCACCAAGCCGGTGCCGGCTCCGGACACGCAGGTGCAGCTGGCGGATTCGTGGCGGGTGGTCCTGCTCAACGACCCGGTAAACCGCATGTCCTATGTCGTGATGGTCCTGCGGCGCGTTCTGGGTTTTGACGAACCGCTCGCCCGCCAGCACATGCTTGCGGTGCACGAGCGGGGACGGTCGGTCGTCTGGACCGGCATCCGTGAGCAAGCGGAAGCCTACATGTTCGCGTTGCACCAATGGCACCTCACGGCCATCATCCAGCCCGATGAAGCAGGTTGAGGTCAAATTGAACATCGGGGCGGTCGCTCCGCTGCTGGATGTCATCAAGGAAGCGGCCGACGACCTGCGCGACACGCTGGCGATCAAGGCGGCGTTTCCCGAGGAGGACGCTGATTTCAACGAGACCTGGACCCAGGATCTGATGGCCGGGCAGAACAGCGACGTGCGCGAACTGCTCGGGTTGTTTGACTCCGAGTTCTTCACCGACGGCGCGATTTCGATCGATTCGAACAACTGCGACTCGTTGCTGCGCGGATGCTCGGCACTCCGTCTGCGGATCCTGGACCGCTGGCTGAGGGAGGTGTCCCTGGAGGTGATCGAGGACGAGGATGCGGACGTGGAAGCGATTCCCGCCGCGGTACGGGTGCATTTTGCCGCCTACACCTTTCTGGACCAGATCCAGAAGATCATTTTGGACCACCTGCATCCGACCGGCACGGGCTGAGCGCAGGCCTGTGCCCGGGGGCTCGATTCGCATTTGACGGCGGAGGTTCGGGGGGTAGGGTCTCGGGCGACACCCTGTAGTGTTCGAGGTGCCTTAATATACGCTCTTTGCCTTTGTAATCATTTGGGAGCTGCCAACAGCCGTGTGGATGCCAGGCCGTAAATCGGAAGGCTGAAGTGCGGCGGGCGGCGCCCACCTTTAACATAAAAAGGACATGAGCCTCCTAGGCGCACGGCACAGTCGGGGTGTCACTCTCTTTTAATCCATGAATCCACTGTATTACTTCCTGCTCCACCTGTTCTCCCTGTTTGTCCTGACCGCCCACACCTTCATGGCGTTCGGCAATCCGGACCCGGCGAACCGGAAGCAAACCATGATCGTCACCGGTATCGCGACGCTGCTCGTGCTGGTGAGCGGATTCGGTCTGATGGCCAAGCTGCACCCAACCGAATACACCTCCCTCTGGGTCATCGTGAAACTGGTCTGCTGGCTCGGTCTCTCGGCCCTGGCGGGCATGGTCTATCGGCGGCCGCATCTGCGGGGCACGCTGGCGGCCGTGGCGCTCGGACTCATCTTGGTGGCCCTCTTCATGGTCTATATCGTCCGCAACTCGGCGTGAACGGAGAGAGCATCTGCGGCTTGTGGGTTGAGGACGATGGCAGGGTCCTGATCTGCACCGCAGAGGCCGACGGCGGAAGAAAGGAGCGTAAGGAACGCCTGCGCCCCTTCGCGTGGGTGACAGCGGCCGAACCGGCGGACGGCATCACGGTCGCAGCCCTGCAAGGCGAGGGCCTGTTCAACCATCTGGTCTCGGCGGATTCCGTCGAGTTGTTTGAGGCGTATCTCAAAGGCATGCCCGAGGGCACCCAGCGCGATGTGCTGAAGCCTTACGAGAGCCAGTGGCTGGTGCAGCAGCGGGCCCGCCTCTACGAAGGCCTGCCCTTCACCCGCCTGCGCCGCTGCCAGCTCGACATTGAAACCGGCTCGAGCGAAGCCGGGGCCTTCAGTGATGCAAAAAATCCCGACGATCGCATCCTGGCAATCGGCCTGCAGTGCGGCGACACGCGGGAGTTGCTGACCCTCGCGGAGGAGTCGCCGGCCGGGGAAAAGCAGTTGTTGCAGACGTTCAACGAGCGACTTCAGGCCCTCGATCCGGATGTGATCGAGGGGCACAACCTCTTCAAGTTCGACCTCGACTACCTGAGGCAACGGGCGCGGCGCCACAAGGTGCCCTGCGCCTGGGGGCGCTTCGGCCTCAATGCGGTGTTTCGCAACAGTCGCATGAAGGTCGCCGAGCGCTGGATTGATTTTCCCCGCTGCGACCTGCCGGGGCGCACGGTCATTGACACCTATCTGCTGGTCCAGCTGTACGACGTCACCACCCGGGAGATGACCGCGTATGGGCTAAAGGATGCCGCGATCTATTTCGGCGTCACCCCCGAGGCGGGCGAGGGCCGCACCTATATCGAGGGCGCGAGGATCCAGGATGCATTCCGGGAGGATCGGCAACGGTTTCTGGCTTATCTGGCCGACGACCTGCGCGAGACGCGGGGCGTCGCGGATGTCCTGCTGCCGACCTATTTCGAGCAGGCCCGGGCTTTTCCGATTTTGCTCCAGGAAGCGGCGCTGCGGGGCTCGGCTGGGAAGGTCGACCTGTTGTTTCTGGAGGAATATTACCATGCGCGGGCGAGTTGTCCGGCCCCCGGGGCGATCGCCGGTTTTGAAGGCGGCTTCACCCGCAGTTTTCAGGAAGGCGTCTTCAAGCACGTGCTGCACTTCGACGTCGCTTCCCTTTATCCCAGTCTGCTGCTGCTGATCGGGCGCAATCCGCGGAGTGACACGCTCGGGGTGTTCATTCCGATGTTGCGCCGGCTGCGCGAATACCGGCTCAAATACAAGGAACTGGCCAAGACGGCGCCGACCGCCGCGGAGCGGGACGAGGCCCAGGCGCGGCAGACGGCCTTCAAGATCCTCATCAATTCGTTTTACGGCTATCTCGGGTTTTCCGCCGCGCGCTTTGGGGACGGCGAGCTCGCGGCCGAGGTGACCCGACGGGGCCGGGAACTCCTGCAGGCGCTCATCGCCGAGTTCGAGAAACTGGATTGCACGTTGCTGGAGGCTGACACCGACGGCATCTATCTTTCCGCGCCGAACTATTTTTCGCGACCGGAGGCCCTGCTGGCCCAGGTGGCCACGATCCTGCCGCCGGGCATTGAGCTGGAATTCGACGGCAGCTACGACGCCATGTTCTGCTACAAGGCCAAGAATTACGCCCTCGCCTCCGGGGGCGAGGTCACCCTGCGCGGATCGGCCCTGCGCTCGCGGGGCATCGAACCCTTTCTGAAACGGCTGAGCGACCGCCTGATTGCGCACGTCCTTGGCGTTTCGCCCGAGTCTCCGGAGGCGGAGGTCGAGCGGTTGCGCGCCTCCATTGCCGCCTGCCGGCAACCGGT
>Ga0075163_10001070_pt1 | contig 36503 bp, 21 predicted proteins | sample JI1023141ADNA_FD_71478 | JGI IMG/M metagenome (GOLD analysis project Ga0075163, IMG submission 71478) | Wastewater effluent complex algal communities from Wisconsin, to seasonally profile nutrient transformation and Carbon sequestration -... | ecosystem: Engineered > WWTP > Effluent > Algae...
CACAATCGCTTTCTCAACATAGGTTCTGTAATCCAAAGGAGGCCCATCCAATAGCAACAAGTCAGCATCTTTCCCCACTTCAATCGAACCGATTCGATTCTGCAGCCCCAACATAGTCGCTGGTACGATCGTAATCGATGCCAGTGCTTTCGTTTCGGAAGCCCCGCCACGTACAGCAAACGCTGCATCGAACGGCAATCCCGTCAAGTCACGTCCAACAATACCACCCAAGGTTGGCGCATCAGCCAAGGCTTGAACCGCAAATGGCACCCCCGCTTCTTCCAATACTCGCGGCAACTCAATCCAACTTCCAGATCGATCCTCTTCACCGAACCGAGGTTCGCGCCGGTTTCGCGGTGAAATGACGACCGAAGCGCCAGCTTCTGCCAACTCTTCAGGGACAACCCAAGCTTCTGTCGCACCACTCACGACCAGACGATAATTGAATTCCTTGGCCAATTGGGCTAGCTCGCGAATTTCGGAAACGCGATTGCCGGCGATACGCAGAGCAATTTCGCGTTTAAGCAATGACAATATTTCATCGCTTACCGGCTTGCGAGGAGGATTCGCTCGACTACCTTCGCGGACCGCTTGTTCATGAGCAGCTTGCTCTTTGAGGTATTCTCGACCTCTCGTCAATTGTGCTCGCCATGAAGCCTGATTCACAGGTCCGGATAACGCACCAGGTGTAAGTTCCACAAAAGCCTGCTCCTGCAACACCATGCCGTCCAAGGACTGATAACTCATTTTGATGACAGAGCTCAGTACCGGCACGATGGGTGACGGAGGAATAGGAGTGATAGGTTCGGTCGGAAGGATTGGCAAATTACAGCATGGACAAAGGGGTGTCGAATCGCCAAACATCAGAACTTCGGGGCTGAGAAAATTACTGGCTTCGAATTCATTGGGGTCAAAACCAGGGAATCGATTCGTCTCTGGAAAATTTTCTTCAGGAGCACGGCGACGACGTTGCCCGCCAGCGGCTCGACTTCTTTGAATACAACCGGTCGTGATGCCAACCCCGAGAGCTAGTTGGATATTGCGATCATACGGATTCAATGAATCAGCCAGGCTACCACCTTGCCCGTCAAATGAAGCAGCTATACCCGACATCGAGATCGCCACAAAACCAGGGGTGATAACCTTCCCGGTCGCATCAATTTTCTCAGCACCTTCAGGCACTTCGATATTTTGTCCTACCTGAACGATCTTCCCATCCTCAATTAGGATCGTCCCCTTGCGAATCCGTTCTTTGGTGACCGTTATGATGTCACCACCCACCACCGCCAACACTTTCTTGGGCTTTGGGTTTGCGGGCTTTTCCGCTGTGGCTTGCGAAGTGGTTGCACCAGAGCCTCCACTTGGGTTCGGCTGCTCACCACTTGGCATTGGACGCTGCGCCCAAGCAGTATGATAGGCAGACATCACGACACTGAATGCGACAATAACTTGGAACGCAGATCGTATTAGTTTTTTCATATTGTTTACACACAAATGAGAACCGAAATTCCATTTCGACCAAGGTTCGCTCAGCTTGCAATCCATGTCATCCATTCTTTGCATTGGACCTGACACTGGAACATCAATCTTCATAAATCGCTCGTCCATCCAAGAATACCGTATCAATCGCTGTGGTTGTCTCGAATGGAGAACCATCCAGGAGTATTAGGTTGGCTTTCTTGCCGGCTTCAATCGTTCCCACTTGAGCATTGATACCCAAAAGTTCGGCTGGTGTTCTGGTAGCAGCTCGCAAAACTTGGTCCTCAGAGATTCCTGTCTTGCTGAGAATTCCCAACGCAAAAGTTGGTGTAGCTTGAGCCCGTGACATCTCTGCCGGACGCATTCCAAATGAGAATGCAAATGGAATTTTTTCTTTGAGGACCAGAGCAGGAACATTGACTCGGTTTCTCGAGTTTGGCACCAAATCGATTTGAGGCGCCAACACAACGGTGGAGCGATCTTTCACGATCTTATTCAACGCCAGAAAGATGTCCGGACCATTAGCAATCCATACAACTTTCGTTTTAGGTGCATCGGATAAGATCTTAGTCACATGCAATATCGCAGCCGCATTGTTGACATTAACCCACAATGCTCGCTCCCCATCTCGAACCTCTTTCCACAGTTTTTGTTCTGGCGTTAGTTCCACAGGTGTAGCTGGGGCACTAGGTGTTGCCGCGTTTGCATTTGGATTGGCAGGAGGCGTCCCGCCTGGAGGAGTTCCGCCTGAGGGGCCACCTCCCGGGCCGCCTCCGCGACCACCTCGTCCACCAAAACCACGAAAGCCACCGCCACTTGAAGCTTGTGGCGTTTCAGGCCGGGCACCAGATGAAGGCTCACGCAAATTGTTTCGCAGTAAATCCAAACTTTGCGCACTGTTTGAGACCGATACTGCCAAATGTCCTTTCGGTTGAACATATTCAGTGGTGAAGCGATCTTTACCTTGCTGGGCGATCGCCGTCTGACAATAACCAGGTGCAATAAGTTGTGCTGTGGTAATTCCTAATCGAGTTGGTTGCCCCCAATCGATCGAGTCGAGAGTCAACTTTTCAGAAAGAATCGTGAAGGAAAGATTGCTGGCAGGGGAACGACCTGGGACCGTAAATGTCCGTCCACCTACTGACACCGTTCGCGTTTCACCACCCCCGTTTTCGTTCGATTCAATTGGATAAAACAGGCCAACAAATCCTGGCATGACATGCTTACCGGAACCGTCGATTCTTTTGGCGGTCAATGGTGCAGTGACCTTCTCGCCAACTTCCGCAATCTTCCCATCGCGAACCAAAACGCTGCCGTTCTTTATCGTTCCCTTCTCGGAAACCGTATGAATGGTGACGTTTTCAATGATGACATCCCCCGCCACACAAGTCGAAGAGAAGGAAAAAAATCCAGCGCAAGCGATAAGCCAGCACATCGTGGCAAGTCCACAACTCTGCGCGAGATTAGGTGAGTGTCGCAGCCCAAAAACGTTTGCGATTTTCATCTACTAAAACCTCCGCCGATCTTTCTTGATGTCATAAACGCTCGAGCCATTGATGAAGACCTGCTCGACATAGTTGCGTGGGTCAATGATCGAGCCAGTTGAGATTACAATATCAGCATCTTTACCTGGCTCCAAAGAGCCGACTCGATCTGCAATCATCAATGCCTTTGCCGCTTCGATCGTAAGGCCTCGAATTGCCTTTTCTTCATCCCAGCCTAGACGCACAGCCATGGCCGCTTGAAAAGACAACTCTTCTTGTGGAATAACGGGGGAGTCAGTGTTAACACCCAACATCACCGCGCCGCGTTTGGCATACTCCGAGACAATACCTTTAATCTGTCCATCGGATTGCTCGTACCACAAACCTCGAGGTCCAATCATCATTGGAATCTGACGTTTGTTCATTTCGTCGGCTAACTTAAATGCGTCGAAAGTACCGTGATCAATCACGATCTTTAGATTCATTTCATCAACGAGTATTCGCAGGGTCGATTGAACAACTTGGTATTGCTGCGTATGCACAACCACAGGGATCTCGCGATGAAACAAAGGCTTGAAGTATTCAAGCCGTAAATTGACCCGAGGTTTCTCTGTCAATTTCCCTGCTTCGTACATATCCCACTGCTGCACATAAACTCGTCCTTCCAGCAGCTGTTCACGAATGACATGATTCATCCCCACTTTACCCGAGCCAACTTCACCGTCTGCTCGTTCGGGGTTACCTGCTTGAGCAATTTTTAGTACGCCAGGAGCTTTCAGAATAACGTCCGAAAGTTTGCCCGGTCCGGTCTTCATAAGAGTGCCCCAACCACCCATGTTTGTTCCGCTACCTGGAATGAAGCAGATCGTGGTCACTCCCCCCGCAATGGCAACCTTTAGTTGTTCATTGTGAGGTACCGCCTGATCCCAATTGCGCAATTCGGGGTTGGTTTGATAAACCATCTCGTTCAAATCGCTTGTTCCACCCACATGCGAATGAGCTTCGATCAGCCCTGGCATCGCAAACGAGTTGGGATGATGCACGACCTCGCAACCTTCGGGAATCACTATTTCAGAAGCTTTGCCAACGGCCACGATCTTTTTATCCGCGACCAGAATAACCCCATCGATGATGGGTTCGCCCACCGAGGTGATCACTTTGCCCACGCGAATGGCCAAATTAGGCTTGAGATTCGCAACATCTTGCGTGTCAGCTTTTTCCTGGGCAACAACATTCGTCACCACAATACATGAGAAAACGACACACAGTACATGTCGCCACACTGTTCCCAATTGAATCATTATGGCAACTCCTTCTCATAAACCACTTGACCATCGATAACAACCGCCAAAACTTCAGTTGCTAAGTCAAAAGGTAAACCACTTAATATGACCATATCTGCATCTTTGCCGACCTCGATCTTGCCGGTGGAATCCAACTGGAAGACATCAGCAGCGCGATTGCTCAGAGCACTCAAAGCGTCATTTCTTCCCAAGCCTTTATAAACCGAGTAAGAAATTGCGGTGGGTAAGCCGGCTGCATCTGCTGCTGCCGAAGATTGAAAAAGAAACGGAACTGTGTTGGCCGAGAGCTCAATTGGAAAATGAGATACTTCGCCTCGAGTCTCTTTTGAAAACGCTGGCCCAACCACTACTGGGACTTTGTGTTTCGCCAAAATCTGTGGTTGCTTCGCAGCGACTTCCCCTCCCACAACAACCATCTTGATACCGAACTCCTCTTGAATGACTCGAACAGCTACATCGAGCAAGAGGTCGTCGCGGATATCCACCATCGCCACGATCTTTTTGCTAAATAAGTCACGATAAGGTTCTAATCCGGCTTCGAAACGAGGCTTGGTTGGCTCCTTCGGTTCTTCAGGGGCCTTCAATTCGGCTTCTGGGGTTTTGGCCGGTTCGGTGCCTGGCGATGCAGTTGTCGCAGATGCCGTTGATGGCTTGGCCTCACTTGTTTGACCTGACTGCGGTGTTGGACTAGAGGGAGCAGGCTGTCCTTGAGGTGGCGTGGTTCCACTTCCACCGTTCGGCGTATTTCCAGACGATGGAGTTGGACTCGGAGTTCCTGAAGTTTCACTGGTTGGTTTTCCTGCACCACCACTAGCCTCAGCAGCCTTCTTCGCCTCTTCCGCTTTCTTGGCTTCTTCAGCTTTCTTGGCTTCAGCTGCCTTTACCGCTTCATCGTATTTCTTCTTCGCTTCATCGTAGATCTTCTTTTTGGCTTCGTACTCTTTGTTTTCGGCCTCATACTTCGTCCAGGTGTCCGCGTATTGCTTTGCACCACCCAGCATTCTCTTGAGATTCGCTTCGGCAGTACCAACCGTTCCACGAACTTCCATACGAATCGCCACGGGATCCTTTATCACTCTGGGCTGATCGCCAAGTTTAAAGGCCACAACAGGACTAGGAAGTTGCGAGGAACTTAATAGCGCGGTAGTGAGTCCACCTTTACGAGCAGCCTGAATCGCTTCATCATCGCGAGCCAATAGCGTCCCAAGCTTCGTATCTAGTCCCACGGGATTCGTCAGTGGTGCCCCGATACCGAGTTGAGATCCTGAATCAATAAACCCAGGTACAATCACAGCATTCGGATAATTACGGCGCACAGCATTGGGCGAGGTAGTGACATCGGAACCGACGCCAATAATCTTTCCATTCGCAACGGCTACCATGCCATTGTCGACAATCCCTCCCGAAGTATAGATCTTGCCCGCCGTAAACAACACTTCGCTGTGTGGTGTTACATTCTTGAACGCTTCCTTGCCATTGACATACGTCGCAAGGATCTCGCTACCATCTCGTAGAGGTTCGCCCGATAGAATTACGAAATCAGCATCCGCGCCTTCACGAATAGTACCAACCTTTCCTTCAAGTCCCATCATCTTGGCAGGATTAGCGGTTAACATCTTCAATACTTGCTCGACCGACAAACCACCCCGCAAATACAACTTGGCCAAGAATAAAAGATCTCGGTAGTCGCCGTCATTCGCAGGCTGCACTGCAATCTTATCTCCAAGTCCCTTGTCGACCAACTTCTTGGCGATCACCCAACTTGAAAGTTTTTCATCGTCGGATTCCGAAATACCTGCGTCACGAATTTCACCTGGCCGCAACTCAGGTCGCAAAACAATCCCTTGCAACTGATCTTTGTTCCAAGAATCATCCTGCAATAGAGGATGGATTGTTGAAGGCTGTACTAAAACCCAATTGAATTGAAACTTCGTGGCTAAATGAAGAGCGGCCTGCACTTCGGATTTATTCTGAGCTCGAATCCGAAAAGTTGTTTTGCTTTTCAGCGATTCTGCCAATGCAGCAAGCCGTGAATCGACAACGCCTTCAGCCGATTGGCAACTTTCCAACAAAAGCCGAAACCCGTTGATCAGTTCCAGACTGCTGTTACCCAATTGTGGCCGCGTTGGCTCAACGGGTCTTTCAATCGAGACAGCACCCACTGGTGGCTCATATACGGTGCCTGGCTGAAGTGCCTCAGCCGAAAGCACCACTTGCATCCCTTGCTTCGCTGCTAAGGTTCGTGAAGCAAGTTCTTCTCCCGCGAGTTTTACGACAGCCCCTTGTCCGCCAATCAAGCGGCGGCGACTCGGTGAAACATACGCTGTCGTAATTCCGCTGGATATCCAATCTTGGTAGTCTTTATAAAAATCGAACGCATCGATAGCTAATTGGTCGGGCGTAACGTTTTGAATCTCTTCGTTATTGCCAGTCGCTAACGAAGTATCTACGGCCACCAGACCGGGGATCAGACTGCAGCCGGGATAAGTCTCACGAACTGCGGAAGCTGGAACTTCTGTGCTCGACGCAGGCCCAACCTTGAGCACCTTTCCAGCCTGAACAATGACAACGGCGTTGGCGATTGGCGGACCATCACCCGGCCAAAGATTATCAACGAAAATGGCTCGTATGGGTTCCGAGGCGTGTGAATAATCACCCGCCACCAAAACAACCAAGCAGAGCCCAATCCATGAAAGTACATTTCTCATGTTGTTACTCCGCACTTGGTGCCAAAAGGCGTTCGAGCTTGGTATCAGTGGAACGATCATACACAACCTTGCCACGGACCAATGTTTTGTTTACCCAGGTGGATAAACGGAGCGGTTCACCCGAAAGAATCACGATGTCCGCGTCTTTACCTGCTTCAAGCGTTCCAACAAACTCATCGATGCCCAACAATTTCGCCGGTACTTGTGACATGCATTTCAATGCATCCGCTTCAGGCATTCCATGTTTGACGGCAATGGCGGCTTGATACCACAGATAACTACCCGCAGACGTTAAGCCAGCTCCACTGTTTTCCAATTGAAACACAAACGGGACCTTAGCGTCACTGAAGACTTTGGTTAGCACGATCTTCTTGTCTTCTTGGGTCCGTGGGTCCGTTTCCCAGAAGATCAAGGTTGCATCGAGGATCACTGGCTCACTTCGGCCGGCCAAGAGAGATGCTGCTTTGTATGTATCTTTGCCTAAGACAAACTTCGCTTTCAAAGAATATTCATCAACCAATGCTAGAGCAGTCGTAACATCCATCGCTGTCTCGCAATAAATGAAGGCGGGAAGTTTTCCTTCGAGCATCGCAATCAGCGCATCGACTCCTTGGTTCGGATCCGCCGCTGGTGGAGTTGCACCATCTTGAGGAGCACCTTCAACATTTTCCCCTTCCGCAGGACGGGGAGTTTCGGGCTGAGCTGGAGCGTTTTCTTGGGGCTTCGCTTCGGCGTTTTCCCCACTCTTCTTTTTCTCAATTGCTTGCTTCGCTTTATCGAGTTCCTTGCGAAGGCGAGCGATGTGTCCCATGCGACTACCGCTACTGGGACGAAGCGAGATCTTTATTCCCGTATCGCGTTTGACAATCATGTCGTTGACGTATTGTCCTGCCGTTTTCAGAACAACACCTTGGCCACCAATCATTGTGTTGTTACCAGGCAGAATGGCCGATGTGGTGATTCCATTCCGGCGGCATTCCTCGAAATAATCCACTACAGGATCGATGCCATCCACAACCGACAAGAATGGAACGTTTTCATTGCGTTCGTTTGCCTGCCCCATACCTTCCGAGGTGTGTGAATCGATAAAGCCAGGCATGACAACTTGTCCGGTTGCATCGATCACTTTAGCTTCGAGTGGTATTTTGACATCTGTCCCTACAGCTTCAATTTTTCCATCTCGAATCAGTACAACACCTTTTTCAAGCGGGTCGCCAGCAAGAGTAATGACTTTCGCTCCCGTGATAGCCAATGTCTCTTGCGCGAACGCAGCGGATTGAGTTGCAGCAACCACTGCAGCACAACAGAATAACTTTGAAACAAACCGCTTGAGCATAGTCGTCTCTCTGTGAAGTAAGCTTGTTATTTGAATATGCGGTTTCAAGATGGATTCCCCAAAACGCTGGATTTACGACAATGATTATTTTTATTTGGTACTAACTTTGCCATTTACCATCACCCACTGGAGCCCCGACGTGAATTCCAATGGATCACCGTTAAAGGCCAGGATGTCAGCATCTTTGTTGACAGAGATACTTCCCAATTGTTGATCGAGCTTTAAGATCTTGGCCGGTTGTAAGGTGATTGCAGCAATCGCCTGTTCGCGGCTCAGTCCAAAGCGACTCGCGAATCGCGCTTGGTCGAGCAGGTTTCCGCCAGCCAAGCAGAACTCGATTCCATCTTGCGCCAATTGCCCTGCTAAATTCCAACGTTTTTCTGTTCCTTCTTGTCCACGCAATGAGGATGCTCGCGCACCGACCGCTTGTTCCGTTAAGACAATAGTCGGTTTTCGTTCGCGGATGGCGTCGATGATACGATAGGTTTCTGAACCGCCGATCACGATCGGCTGGATCCCGAATTCATCTTGCAGAGTGAACAAAGAGCGGATGTCGACATCTTTACGACTTGTAGAGTAGATCGGCATTTTGCCGTCGAGCGAGGCTGAGATGATGGCCCGATTTTCAACAGAAAGATAGGGTGATTCGCCATCGGTTTTGGTTTGATGGAGCGTGCTTCGCAGGATCCAAACCACTCCCATCCGGTTGGTTGGTTGACGCATAAAGACGGTGTCAGGCCTCCCTCGCGATTGATTGCGCAAAGTCGGATCGCTACTCAAAGCAATGGCCAACCCATGTTGGTCGGCCAACATCAATACTTCCGCCCCAGAGGCACCACCACCCGTTGTCTTCACGATGCAGGAACAGCCGCCGATAACACAATCCGTCCCTGGGATAATGTGGGCTGTAGTAACTCCTTGGTCAAACGCTTCTAAAAAATCGCGCGAGTCGGGATCAATCGAGAGAGCGGTTCGGAAATCTGGCGCGACTTCAACGGATAATTCCGAGTTGCCCCCACTGACACCATACGATGCAGCCGCGTTGACTAGACCAGGCATAATCCAGTCCGCTTCAACGACTTTTGCCCCTTCGGTTTCTATGCTCTCCGCGACGACCGTAATCTTACCTTTGTCCACCAAGACAGCTCCAGGAGACAGCACTTTGCCATCTCCTACAACTACATGCTTAGCCCGGATCAGCACGAGATCATCTCCCCGTGCCAGACCGAAGGTGAATCCCATCGCTGTCAATGAAGATAGGCTCATGATGAGCATCGTTAGCCAATGTTTCATTGGAACACAACTCATGGCTTATCCTCCTCTGTAATAACTTCTCCGCCACACATTTGCAGCACTGGACGACTCGTCAAATCTAAAGGATTGCCCGACCACACAATGAAGTCGGCTTCATTTCCAACATTCAAACCACCCGAGGCTTGCGTTCCGTAGAGTTTTTGGACCCCACTGGTCACGGCCTGTAGAGCCCAATCCTTTGAGACGCCAGCCTGTACGGCTTTAGCTGCTGACAAACGAATTTGATCACCATGATCGCCAGCGAAATACACGGCCACGCCTTTGCTGTGACATGTGGCAATTTCAGCAAAATATTGTGGAAAATCGGCTTCGCTTAAAGGGAGAGCAATGACACTCACGTTGAGTCCCTTGAGGCGGTCAGCATAGCTAGCGAGATTTCTGTAACCCGCTATCGCAGCTTTTAATTTGAACTGCTCGATAATCTGCAGAGCCGCAACTACTTCCGCATCATTGGAAACCCAAAAGAGAGCAACTTGCTTCTGTTCCAGAAGTTGCTTCATGACTGCCTGTTTCTGCGTGTTCAAAAACTCAATTGTCTTTTCAGGTACGAATAATAGCGATGGCTCCATTTTCATACTTAACGCATCGCGAACAAACTTCACTTGCCCAGCTAGGCTAGATGGAAAGCGTTCGGCAGTGCGAGCCTCGGATGACAAAACGATTTTCGAGCCCAGCGCCGATACAATCGGTGCCCCATCTCCTGACAATGTGAACCAACTGATCTGTCCAGGGAGTGTATTTGTGGAACCGGTAGCTAACGCAACCGAATGTAGCCCACTCTTTTCAATCGCCTTGCGAGAAGAAAAGTCCAAGGCCGTTAAGTCACTGGGTGAAAGATGTGCTGAGTTAGAATCGACGCCTCGCAACAATGGATCAAGTCCAAGGGTTGTATGAACGGACTGTAAACCGGGCGTCACAATCTGCGATCCGATCTCTATCAATGGGTCCGTACCATTGGCTTTCAGCCCCTCTTCCATTGCGATCACCTTGCCATCGTCGATGGTAAGCGTGACATCTTTAAAACCATCTGCCAAAAGAACTTGACTGCTATGAAGCTGGAATTTTTTAGGCAAGACTGTCGGTAAAGCCGATGCCTGCAAAGGTACAGTCGCCACAGCGTTCGCTGGCGGCGTGGACTTAACCACAACTTTTCCACCGCAGATCACCAAACTGACAGGTACCGAAGTGTCGAGAGGATCACCGCTGAAGCCAACGATATCAGCTCGATAACCAGGAGCCAACATGCCGATTTTCTTATCGCAACCGATCAACTTTGCTGCATCGTAAGTCACCGCCGACAGCGCTTTCTCTTTTGATAATCCCGCCGCACAAGCCAACGCGAGCTGTTCACGTAAATATTGCGAACCATTACCGGAGACGCTGTTGGACGAGATACCAATCACGCTATCCGACCCATGTATCAGTTCCTTCAACGATTGCATTCGTTTTTCGAAGGTCGAATCGAGTCGCGAAAATTGAAGCCACGATCCAACGACTACAGGCAATCTTGATTCGCGGATCGACCCCAAAGCGGAGCTTAGTTGATCGACATCTTCTAGAATCCAATTCGCTTTGGGAAACTGTTTTTGTAGTTCCATCGCATAATGAGCATCGTTTGAATTGTGAACTTCTAAACGGATCGGAATCTCACCATTCAGAACTCCCAACAGACGTTGCTTGAGTACATCGACATCGGGCTTCTTGGGTTTGGTTGGTGGAGTAGTAGCTGGTTGAGTGGCGGTGCGAGCATCGTTTCCAGAGGTTGGCATTTGGCCTTCAGGGCGAGGACGACCAGAAAATCCCCCGCGACCATCTTGACCTTCGCGCCCTCCACCAAACCCTTCACGGCGGAATCCACCTCCACGTCGTTCGGGATTGCCTTGTCCACTTCCACTAGTGGGACGTTCAGCATTAGAACTTTCACCTTCTCGTCGAGCTTCGGTCGGTTGTGTATTTCCGGCAGCAGCATCCTTTTCTGCTTTCTTGACCGCTTCTTCGTAGTCGTCCCATTTCTTTTTGTAGTCTGCAATCGCTTGCAAACCGTTCTTGAGGGCCTCGAAGCGGGCCGCTCGGTCGCGGTTCGAGGCGAACCTACCGAGCGACATCTGCAAACCAGATGCTGAGTTGTGAACAATGAGTTTGCCCATTGAATCAGGTACTACCGAAATCGTAGCTCCGAGACCACCCATTGGATTCTGCGAGGAGGGTTGAACGTATACCGTAGTAACGCCAGCTGCGATGACATCTTTCCAATCTTCTGAGAAGGGATCGAGTCCATCGACTGCTTTCAAACTCCCGTCCGATATCCCGTCGTTGCTTGTCGTCGGTGCTGGGTTTTCATTGAAGTTGTTATTGAAGTTGCGACCGAAATTATTGAAGTTGCCGAAATTATTTACGGGGGGCGATACTGCTGGACTCATCCACAGCTGGCTCGAAACATCAATCCATCCGGGTGTTAAATTCAACCCAGCAGCATCGATCACTTCGATCCCGTCTGGCACAACCAAATCGGCACCACCGATTCCGACAATCGAGTCGCCTGCGATTAATAGCTTGCCGTTCGAGATTGGTGCACTTCCGACCGGATGAATGGTGGCGTTGACAATAGCGAGTGTCGGCTTGGGTGGTTCCGGCGCGGGTTTTTCATCCTTAGACTTATTTTCTTCAGCGGGCTTCTCGGTATTCTCTTGTGGCTTTTCCGACTTTGCCTCTGCTGGTGCAACTTCTGTTTGTGTCGTTTCCGTTTCTTGTGCTAGCGATAACGATGGACAGGAGTTGCAAACGACTGCGCAGATTGCAAGGACGAGCGAAAGGAATCGCGATCGATGTAAAATCATATTGCCGTTACTTGCTCTAAGTTGAATGCTCAATCAGATGAAAGGTGCCTAACAATGGTCCGCAAGGCACCTACGCTACCGAGAAGACGCTACCGAGAAGATTCGGCGAAGAGAGGAGAGAATTCGCCAGAATCGGTTTCTAGTGTAATTGAGAATATAGTGAGAAGATTGGGCGAATTACAACGAAAAACCAAAATCTTCCAGCTTAAGAGGCCAGAAACTTGGCTCAGTCCGAAACCTTGAGCATTAGGTCCATTTTAGAATAGCGAATCAATGGTGGCGACAACGACCATCATGGCTCCAACACATAGCTTTCCTGCTGTTCCCAGCAATTTGCCGATCGCGGCACCTTCTCCTACATAAGCACCTTCGTCGAAGGTTTTTCCTTTCCACATTTCGCCGGCCACTGCACCGCCATAGGCACCTAAAGCGCCACCAACCAGGGCACCGATAACCGGCCCAATAATGGGGACAGGAAATGAAACAATAGCCCCCAGAATGCTGCCACCGACCGTCCCGACAACGGCCAGTGCCATCCCACGCCGGCTTCCGCCACGTTGACCTGCAACAGCGGCCCCAGCCGCAAATTCAATCACCTCGCCGATCAATGCTAACGCAATAAGAAAACCGACGGTAAGCCAACCGATTCCTTGCCCATCTCCTTCAGGCAAAAAATAGGCGTAGATCGCGGTGAACAGAACGATCAACCAATTCCCTGGCAACGAAACAATGTTGGCTAGCCAGCTGCCACTGTTCGCCAAAGCCAAGAGCAAAACCCAAAGATAATACACGCTATCCCTCGTTCTATTGCGAATGCGCTCAACCTCGGGTCATGCCCCAAGACTCTATCTTTACGGATCAGACAAAGTCGATTCGCAGGTCATTAGCCAGGCAATTGCGCATTGTGATAAATGTCTTGCACATCGTCGCAATCGTTCAACATGTTCATAAACTTTTCGAACATTGGAACGTCGTCAGCGGCGATGTCTTTGCGAGTTTGTGGAATAAAACTGATTTCTTCCACTTCCAATTCGATTTTGGGGAACGCTTCTTGGAGAGCTTGCTTGGCTTTGAAGAATTCTGTGGCAGGGGCGAAGACAGTGATTTGTCCACTCTCGGACTCAACATCCGAAACATCGACGTCAGCATTCATCAAAGCTTCCAACACGACATCGCCACTATCACCCTTAAACGACAAAACGGCCAAGTGGTCGAAGAAATGCATCACCGAGTTCGGTGTTCCCATCTTCGCCCCCGTTTTGGTGAAGCAATTGCGGACGTCTGTGATCGTACGATTGTTGTTGTCGGTTAAACAATCAACAATGACATAACAACCACCCGGCGCAATTCCCTCGTAACGCGACGTTGTAAAACTCTCGCCACCCGCTCCGGACGCCTTATCGATAGCTTTCTCGATCACATGGCTCGGTACCTGCTCACGTTTAGCACGATCGACAATGCTCTTCAACGCCGGATTGGCCGTTGGATCTGGAATGCCGTTCTTGGCAGCAACATAAATCTGCTTACCAAACTTGGAGTAGAGTTTCGACTTCTGTCCGGCCGTCTTGGCCATCGAGTTCTTGCGTACTTCAAATGCTCTTCCCATGACTCATTCCGCTTTTGGGTCCGAATGGATAATTTTGACTGCTATTCTCAATTCCGCCATGCTCGAAAGGGTTTCCCCTCAGACGTCGGCCTTAAGAAGTTCGATCCGACGTCTTTTCCTACGCCTAGCAAAACCGCAATTGTCCGCTCATCCCCGTAGTTCTAAAAGGGGTATTCGATTTTTTCAGCCGATTATTGGGGCGAACCGCCACATGAAGGATCAAAAATACGGATTTTTTCGTATTCAAAGCCCTTCCCATGATCCATCTCCGCCCCCCTTTGTATGGTGGGCATTCTGCGCCCGCAACGCAAAATGTCTGCGCCCACTCTCGGAACCTGCAAGCCCTGTCGAAGTCTATTTCTTTTTGAACTTCCAACGTCGGTACCATTTGGTCGCAGTACGATGCAACCAACTGTTACCGCACCAAAAGCGTCCCAGAGTTGGCCGGGCATAATAAGGAAGGATTTTTCGCGTGTATGCCGCATCGATCCCCATCGTGACCATCGACGAATAAGGATTGCACCTCGGTGGCAGAGAAACATCGCGATACGCTTTTCCTAGTTCGACGTCTTCCGCCTGGTTCCAAAAAATCAATTCGTTGAGAGGCAAGTCTCTAAAGGTGGCCGTCTTGAGAATCGTCACTCCCCCGTTGATATACTGACGAGGCAATAGATAGTTGATATCGAGACAATCCAGCGAAGTGTTCCACGTCAGCTCATGTTGTGATAACGCGCAATAGTCGGGGAAATGCTCTCCATTTTCATAGCGCTGCGTCACCGTGAGATAATCAAAATCGTACCCATACTTATCGAAACCAGCGAAGAAGCCCGGTTCCAAGCGATAGCGATCATGCACCAAACATAGATTCGATTGAGTCGCCGCACTGGCAATGGCATTTTTCTTTTTGCAGATCTCCGCTAAATCTTCACGAACATCAACATCGACGTAGTTCAAGCGATATCGTTCGAATTGCGGTAGCTTAGGTCCACAAACCAAAATCTCAGCCTCCTCGCCTTCCGGTTGCGAACGAATCGATTCGAAGAACGCTTGCAGATTCTCAACTCGTACCCCCTGCGTCAGAATTCCAAAAGTCCAACCGCGCTGCTGGTACCGATTCAGATCCGCACGTTCGATCTCCACGACAACACACCACTCTTTGCCAACTCGAAACTCGTTCTGCACGCGAGCTTGAACTCCATACCGTCGTCCCAAAAAGTGTTTGAGTTGAAAAATAGAAAACTGCTTCGACTCTCGAAAACGAAAAACCATTCGTCCTCGTTGACCTACCAACCGACACGCTTCATCGACAACAAGATCAACTTGGCGCGAATCAACTTGCCCCAAATTGGCCTCGTAAAACCAAACCGTACGATACATGCCGTGCTGATCCGCAGGCGCTCGCAAATTTGGATAAAGCCATAGGTCCAACGATTTGGCTGTTGGCAGTGGACTAGTTCCCAACCAAACCTGCGGTCCACTTTCTTGCGCGATCGACGCCAAGGGAGCAGGTAACTCGATACTCATGGCCACTTCACCTTTCGCGTGAACTTGCGCAACACATTCCAACGACATGCGCGCAGACTGGGGCGTGTGCCCGATCGCTTGACAAACTCGCGCCATTCTGTTTCGAAATGCGTCTTCTCCGGCAGATTGCTGGTTAGAAATCGATCGGGCAAAACTATTCCATTAGACTTGGCATCAATGACCCACCAATTGGTTGCCAAACTCCATTCGGACATTGCCATACTGCGCAATCGGAAGCGTTGTGAATCCAAATGAGCAGCCGGAATATCTTTCGAGAGCAAATAGTGGATCCAAATATATTGCTCCGGCACGAGGGCAAGTTGACAGGCAGCGGATTTCTTTTCTTGCACCAATGGAGCATGCCACAAGGCTAACAAATCTTCGCGCAAACCAAAATGAAAGATATCGCTCGGATGAAAAAGATAATTGCTCTTCGCTGCATCGCGAAAGTATATCGAGGTGGCCATCACGCGCTGCTGGAACAACGACGATGTTGCTAGGCTCTCATCGGTCAGTATCTTCTCGTAGGCCCGGACAAAACGATCGCTTTCTAAGGCCGTGTCCAATCGCATTCGCACTGTAAATTCGCAGGTGGCGGCAGCGAGACCGGTATGCACGGATTTAAGTTGGCGATCCACATTGCATTTCTGATCCCAACCAAGGGTCGTCGTACCTGGATCATCCAATTCAATGATCTGATCGGCTACTTGCTGGACCGCTGAAACCTCCGCACCCTTCCAAGTAACAACAAGCAATTGTGAAGCGGGGAGGGCCTTGCGCACGGAGAGAACATTGTTGGCAATCTGATTGCGCGACGCACCCGTTATCGGCCCTTGCATGACGACGGATATCTGCTTCGAATCAATCATTGGGAAGCGCGATCATTGAGTGAACAAGAGTAATTGTTTTTCAACCTTGTTGTGCAGCGATAACTCCGACAAGAATTCACTGCCGTTCATCAGAAGTCATGTCCCTCGTTAAATGGAAGCAGCGGATTCTGATCGATCCAGCGATCATGGTAGGTGACAATGGTCCCAGGGAACAGATAGATGAATTCGTTCGCCCGTTGAATCCGACGACACAGCTCGACGTCTTCATGTTCGTTCCAGAATAGATCTTCCGCCCATGGATATTTTTCCCAGAACGATTTGCGTAACATGGTTACTCCACCAGGGACGTAAGAGTAACGCGAATAGTCGCGATAATTCAACAATCCTCCTTCACTCCAGGTGTAGTTCAGCCCTCGCACAACGGCCCAATCCAAAGCGCGTTTCCCATCTTTCAAAGTTGTCTTGGGTGACGCGATTCCATATCCATGCCCCCATTGTTTGAACGCCTCAAAAAACGTCGGCGAAAATTCGTACCGATCATGGCATACAATGATGTCGCTATACTTCGCCTCACCGCAAATGAGATTCTTTTTGCGGGTGATCCAGCCATATTCGTAGGGATCATTAAACGTGATCTGCTTTAACGGCGTTTTGATATTAGGGAGCACCACTTCCTTGGGTGAAATCATGATGATCTCGAAAGGGTACGGGCAGTACTTCTCCGTTGTCTCAACCAATGCCGTCAGCTCTTTGACTCTCTCTCCCAAAGTTAGAACGCCTATCGAGATCCCTGTAATCGGCTCGATGTACCACGGCGCTGCGGGAGCTACGCAACGGTAGCGAATGCTCCAGAGCGATCGTCCCAACTTGGTTCCTTCCTGTGGACTTCGATTTTGCTCAACAAACTCAAATCGCCCCGAAGTATATTGGCTCAATAATGCCTTTAGCCCGAACCAAGTCATTTGTTCGTTGTCATGGAAGAAGAATTCTACCTCTGTTCCAGGTTGAACATATTTCAAACATTCCAACAGGCTGCGGCCAAAGAATCTGTTCTTACAGATATGGTTAATGCGCAAGCGTTTGGCCTTGGCAATACGATCACGAATGGGCCAAGTATTGAGCCGATTATCAAAGGCCTTCACATATAAAGTCTGATTCGGAGTATCACCTTCGTCACCGTAAAACGGAGATAAAGTCAAATCGGGTATCCATTGGTTGGCCTTTCCGGTTTCTCGTTGCACAATCGGATCGATGCGAAACTGAGCCTTTCCTTTTCCGCGAACTCGCCGCCACAGATGGGACAGCGTCTTCTTTTTCAGCCTTCTACCCTTGGGGCGATAACAACGATTCTGCAACAGCCATGGTATCGACTGGCAATACGCACCAAAATCTAACTGCTCACAATCTTGGAACAATCGTTGACGGCAATAAAATTCGCCCCGCTCGAAAAAGGACTGGCGGATGTCCGAATCCTCAAATAACCGAGAGTGCTCTCCGGGAAGGCTCTCCTTCCATTCCCCCATGAGCGTGTGGTGTTCGAGGTAGTGGTTCTTCCATTTCATCGAAGTGGTCGACTCTTTATGCAATCGCCAGCCAAACAAACCAGCGGTCGCATAGGCAACATGCTCACTCCTCTTCCCACACCACAACAACAGTTTTGCAAACAGCTCCCAGTCACACAAAAAGCTCCAATCGTCGCGCATTCCGCCGACAGCTTCGAGCGCTTCGCGCCGAAAAACGGTTCCTGAGGGAAGGGCAGTCGAGACCGACAAGAACTCTTCAAAATATTGATAGGGCTCGACGAACCGCATAAGTGGTCGAGTGTTCCAAACGATTTCCTCGTCTCGCTGGAAAGGAATACAATCTTGGAACAAAAGCGACAGAGGGGCGTAATCTTGAAAACACTGACACTCCCAAGCTAAACAGTTGGGATGCAAGATATCATCGCTATGCAGGATGCGTACTAAATCGCCGGTGGCAGCTTTCAAACCTTGATTGGTATTGCGGGCCTGCCCCAATCCAGGCTCTGTAAACAAGTACTTTGCGGGGCGTCCCGTTTCCTTTTGATATTGATCGAGCCTATTCTTTATCGCTTGACTGTCCTCGCTCTTTTTCGAATCGTCGGTGACAATCAATTCAAAGTGCGAGAGCGATTGAACCTGAAGCGATTGAATCGTCTTCAGGTAGAGATCAACGCGAGAATGGGCGGGTACTACCACGGATAGCATTGGGGCTTTTGTCATATCGTTATTCGCGATCTTGCTCACTGAATTGGCGAGTGGAGTGTTATTGAATTGAGAAACTAACAATACTGCCGCGCGATGATCTCACGGCATTCTTGTATAATTCGCAAATCGATATTCCGACTGACCACGACCAGTCGATTTCTAGTATTAATCGAATGGATGTCGCCACCAATTCGCTTGGCAGCATGAAAAACTCCTTTTGCCACAGCTTCACATTGAGTGTCATGAAACATCATGATGCACTTTTCAAGATTCATAAATGGCACAACAGCGTCCACATCTAAGCAGGGTTGTTCGCCAAAATGCCCCCCGTCGATGAAAGCGAAATCCAATTTTTCTTCGTTCAATAGTGCGGGGACACTTACCGGGCTAAAACCAATTTCATACCGCACTGTATTGTCGATTCCAAGTAACTTGGCCCCAAACAAGGCAAACTTCAGTCCTTCCGGCAATTTGTCCAATTCACCCTGCTGTCGCAAAGCACCATACATTTCAGCACGTTTCTTGGCGGTCGCCTCGTCGTAGATGAAATCCTCTTCGGTTTCTTCGACATACGCATCCATGCTGACCAACTTGCCGCCCGTTTTTTGGAAGGCCATTCCAAGATAAAAGCTGCTATAGCCAAACGCAGTTGCAATTTCGTAGCCGTTTTTGAGCCCCAGATCGGCCACAAGTTTATAGAGAATCAGACCTTCCTCATCCGTCAACGAATAGGGAAACTTCCTGTTCTTGAGCTTGTGCATCCAATCAAGATCGCCCAAAGGCTCATGTCCAGGAAAGAGCACTCGATCAAGCTCTGCCTGAATAGGAAGCATTCGGACAATCACATCCTGGACCAATTGATTTCGTCGCGGATTATTCAATGGCAAACAAGCCATTTTCCCAAATTCGAAATTCAGATGCTCGACCCGTCCATTAACAAAGTCGACATAGCCCCGAAGACCTGATTCATTCTTCTTAATGCTCTCCTGGAGCTCTTGATTCAGTCGACCTTGCGATTGCAACTCGCGCTGCAAGCCAAGAGTCATGTCATTCAGTTGAGCTATTTCTCGCCGCTGCGACTTGATGTCGCGCCGATTGCGACGAATGCCAACAACGGCGAAGACTGCCACTACAATGATCGGGATCAGCAGCAGAAACCATTCGCTGGCGATTGCGATGAACGGCATCGAATCCTCACTACTCAAGTTGTTGATAAGGAAGCCCACAGCTGATCCATACTCGACAATCCTTCTTCTTACGCAACCTGCTTTTGCTCGCCAGATCGGAAAGGCTTCAGAGCCTTATCGCAAATAGGATGCTTCAAAAAAGATTCGAGATCCTCTGGGATCCCGATCCCGTACATCCCATTCCCCTCGCTGCCAATATTGAAGTAACCTAATTCTTGTCCTTCTTCGATCAGCTGGTTATACGCCGGCGCGACATAGAACTCGTTATTGACTCGCAAATCTCGTTCAATCATCGATTCAGCAGCTCGTACAAAATCCTTACCACGACGATAATTGTAGATGCCAACCGTTGCCTCATTGGATACAACTTGCTTTTCTACCACCTCGGTGATTCGATTCGTAGGGTCAAGCTTTACATAGGACCACTTCGGATGATCGGCAGTCATAGTCATGATCAGACCATCGATCGGCTTGCGATCAAACTCCGCCAGATATTCATTGATGTCCACATCAACCCACTGATCGCTGTTGGCAATCATTAGGGGATCATCTGAATTTATAAACCCCGACGCCAGTAACACGGTGCAGGCAGCACCTTGTGTCACACCATGAACTGTGATTACTTCACAATCGGGCGCGACCTTTCGCAAGATCTTGTCGACACCGTACTTCTCTTGATGCGCCTGTTGTGTGATAAAAATGAATCGATGGGGAACCTGCGGACGCAAATTGCTCACGACCAATTGAATCATCGGCACACCAGCCACCGGAATCAATGGTTTTGGAAGTTCGTAGCCGGCCTTCGCAAACCGACTTCCCATCCCTGCCATTGGCACAACAATCTGCAGCATCCGTAAATCCTTTCACGTTTGACTTGATGCTAAACTAATCTAGTCTAGGTACTTATCGTTCGGTACGCTCGGACGCTTGACGACAACAGTCACCGTCGGCTCCAACGCTTCGAAAGAAGTTGAATCGCCAGGGGCCAAATGAATGATGCTGCCGGCACCAAACTCTTGTCCGCACATGATAACTCGTCCGGAAGCTATAACAGTCACTTCCTCTGCGACCTTGTGATGATGGGCCGACTCCTTGGCTCCAGCTGGATAGAGTTTTACACCAACTTCGAACTCAGAGGTTGAAATAACCGTTGGGCTAAAATGCCCCACGAACCAACCACCCTTCATATCAGCCAGCTGATGTACTTTCAAAGCCGAGCCTCCTGCGACAACATCCTCCTGAACGACCACCCCTAAGGGCTGCGGGATCATAGCATTTGAACTGGGGCCTCAAAAGAGCAGTTTGTTTCCAAAATCGCCCAAATCCCCCGCATCCACCCCAACAACCCAAATGCTAGCACAGCCCCAATAGCGACCCCGCCCCCACTAAATGACCAAAACGCCAATTAAAGGAACAAACGCACCCCTTAAAAAAACGACCTTTGAGAGAGTCTCTAGAAACTGCCCTGGACTTCGGCACTCAAATTTTCTAGATGAATCGCTACTAGACGTCCAATACTTTTACTGCCTCACCGCGAGGTAGAAGCATCACCTCTCGGTTGGCAGGAAGCCTCAAGATGAGTGGAGTGTTGAACCCCACAAAACCCGCAGCACAAGGAAGTGCGACTTTGCAGTCCGCGACTCAAGTAGAACTGATCGCACATCGCGGCTTATGGTTCGCTCCACAGGAAAAAAACAGCGTGGGCGCCTTTGAAGCGGCGCTCGCTGACGGCTTTGGGATCGAAACGGATGTTCGCGATCTCGGTAGCCAATTGATGATCAGCCATGACATCCCGAATCCAAAATGCCAAACATTAGAATCCTTTCTGGAACTCTACCAGAGCTCTGGCGCCAATACTACTTTAGCGATCAACATTAAGTCAGACGGACTTGCCCAAGAGCTTAAGGCGTGGCTCGATAAGTTCTCTGTTACAAATTACTTTGTTTTTGACATGTCAGTTCCCGATTCCTTGCACTATGCCAAATTGGGAATGACTCTATTTGCGCGACGCAGCGAATACGAACCCGAATCCACACAATTGCAACTCGCCCAAGGTATTTGGCTGGATGGCTTTCATGGCGAATGGTTTACTTCGCAGGATTGGTCCAGCTATTTGGCAACAGGGAAGGGGGTCTCGATTGTCTCTCCCGAATTGCACAAACGCCCACACCTTCCATTTTGGAATCAACTTCTAGCTTGGCTAAAGACCGAACAAGCCTCTTTAGCAAACTCGTCGCGTCTAATGCTCTGCACCGACTTTCCTCGTGAATTCAGGGAGATGTTATGTCGATAGAAGCAGTTATCTTTGATATGGATGGCGTTCTCATCGATGCCAAAGAATGGCATTATCTCGCCTTGAATCGCGCCTTAGCGTTATTCGGCTACACCATCGATCACGATGCCCACATCGCTCGCTTCGACGGGCTGCCAACCAAGACCAAATTGGAAATGCTGAGCCAAGAAGTGGGCCTTCCTCGCTCATTGCATCGATTCATCAATCGCATGAAGCAGCATTACACCAACGAGCTGATTGCCGCTCGACTTTGCCCGACACCAGAACATGTTTACGCAACTTGGCGATTGCGAATGGAAGGTCTTCGTTTAGCGGTGGCCTCGAATTCTATTCGAGCCACTGTTGATTTCATGATTCGCAAAGCTGAACTGACAAAGTACTTTGAATATCTGCTAAGCAATGAAGACGTTGCTTCCCCCAAGCCTTCGCCACAGATTTACCAACGCGCGATGGAACTTTTGGGCGTTGAACCAGAAAACACACTCATCGTGGAAGACAGCCCCTTTGGCCTACAAGCTGCCTATGCATCCGGAGCGCATGTCCTGAAAGTCGACAGTGTTAAGGATGTTAACTACGGTAACATTCGAAACCGCATCAAGGAAATTGAGACGGAGAAGAGTCGCAGCCAGACTGCTACAATTCCTTTCCGCAAAGCTGCCTAAGATACACGTACAGTTGTACGCGGAGTTCTTTGCTGACAAGAAGAGCGGGAATTTAGGAATTAGGATCACGAATCACGAATTACGAATTACGAATTACGACGACGAATTACGATCACCAAGTAGGAGCTACGAACTCCACCGCATAAACTGTCGGCGGCGCGACGTTTCTTCCATTCCTAATTCCCAATGGGCGCTCGCTTCGCCGCGACTCGCCCAAACTCCAGACCAACTTGGCTGTAGCAGCAGCGAAAACCTGCGACTTGGGGCGAGCTACAAAACTGGCTGCCACTATTGAACCTCGGAGCTGACAGTGGCACAATGCAGTCGCTGCTTGCCACTTCTCCCTCCTGCTGACAACTCGCCCATGATCAAGCCCATTATTCTCGCTCTTTTCGTCACTAGCCTATTGGCACTTCAAGCTCTGGGCCAAGAAACACTAAAAGTTGGCGTTTATGCGCAGGACATAACGCCCAAATCGTTCCCCGTGTGGGTTAACGGAAACATCGCCGGAGTTCAAGCGGATCGCGCGCACGATCCATTACACGCCCGCTGTTTGGTTCTCAGCCAGGGAAACAAAACGCTGGCGATTTGCATTGTTGACAATTGCATCCTGCCCGTGGAATTGGTCGACGCAGCACGCAAACTCACGACAGAAAAAACGGGAATTCCTCCTGAGCACATACTTATCGCCGCGACTCATACTCATTCAGCCGTCTCAGTGGCCGGCGTACACGGCACTCCTATCCAAGAAGATTATGCGCAAGCTCTCCCTACATGGATTGCCGATGGGATCAAAAAGGGAGCGGATAAACAAGTCGAAGCTCAGCTGGGTTGGGGTAGCGTTCAAGCTGAGAAATACATTTTCTGCCGTCGCTGGCTGATGAAGAAGGGATCTTTGCCCCGCACCCCATTTACGGGTCGCGAGTCCGACGATGTGGTCATGAATCCAGGATATGAGAACCCCAATCGACTCGCACCTGTTGGGCCAATCGATCGTACTATCCCGATTCTCTCGGTACAAACTCGCGCAGGCAAGCCGCTCGCCGTACTAGCGAGCTTTAGCACCCACTATGCAGGCAGCCCCGCTCTATCGGCTGATTATTTTGGAGTCGTCGCTAATCGCTTAGCGACTGCACTTCGCAGCGACGAGCCTGGAGAATTTCTCGGCATCATGGCCAATGGTACAAGTGGAGATGCGAATTGCATTGACTTTAGCAAACCGCGTGAGCCATTCACGCACGTCGACGTCGGCAATTATGTTGCCGAATTGATCCTTTCCGAACTTCCCAACATCCAACACCGCTCGGACATTACGCTGGACGCAGCGTTCACATCACTCACGATCGATGCTCGTGTTCCGACCGAGACAGACGTTGCCGAAGCCCAAAGATACATCGATACGCATTTCCCGGATCGTCTCCCTAAGACCTTGGAAGAGAACTACGCTCGCGAAACCGTGTTACTCAGCCAACTTCCCAACACTCGCGTTCTGAATTGTCAAGCACTTCGCATTGGGGAAGGCGTTGTTGTAGCTAATCCATGTGAAGCGTATGGCGAAACGGGCTTGAAGTTACGTCAAGCGAGTCCGTTTGCGACGACGATGAACATTGGATTGGCCAACGGTCATGCCGGTTACATTCCTCCACCGGCACATTTTCAATTGGGTGGTTACACGACTTGGCGAGCTCGAACCAGTTGCTTGGAACCACAAGCCGAGCCGAAGATGGTCGCCGCATTGAGCGAATTGCTCCAGCAGCTTCACCAACGCGTGAAAGCAACCGTTAAATTGACTTCTTATCAACCACCACCTTCCGAGGCCTCAGAGCCCCTTTCAACTTTGGCCGCTTCGCCTCCGAGACAAGAACCGCTATCGATTGAGGAAAGCCTTTGTAGTTTCAGGCTTGAACCCGAATGGAAGATAGAACTAGCCGCTGCCGAGCCAGCGGTAAAAGATCCAGTGGCGATGCAGATCGATACGCTTGGTCGGATGTGGGTCGTCGAAATGACCGATTACCCGAACGGCCCCAAAGCAGATGAAAAACCTCTTGGCCGCGTCGTTATTTTAGAGGACAAAGACCACGATCTTGTGTATGAAACCTCATCGGTATTCGCGGATGGATTGCTTTTCGCCACAGGTCTGCAACTTTGGAAAGATGGAGCTTTAGTAACCATAGCCGGTGAATTAGTGTGGCTGAGGGATACCGACGGCGATGGCAAAGCTGACCAAAGTGAAGTGTGGCTAAAAGGCTTTCAAGAACAGAACCCACAATTGCGGGCCAACGATCCTTCGCTAGGCTGGGACGGAAGACTGTATATTGCCAATGGCTTGCGTGGCGGAATGATTGGCGATGGAAAATCGAACGATCGCATTCCGTTGGCGAATCATGATCTGCGAGTTCATCCTGTGACACGGGCCATTCAATTGATTACAGGCCCCGCGCAGTTTGGACTGACTTGGGACCAAAACGGTAATCGTTATTTTTGTTCCAACCGCCAACCTTGTCGTGAAGTTCAATTAGAACCTCACCAGCTAGATCTGACTACATTACCTGGATTTGGTCCAGCCACGCGCGATGCCTCGCCATCGGAATCTCTCTCGCAGGTCCGCCCCATCGTTAATGCATGGACAACTTCCAATCTGCATGCAGGACAATTCACCGCCGCTTGCGGTGTGATGATCAGTCATAGCTCAGTCTTTCCAGGTTCCAATTGGGGACATGTGCTAACGTGTGAACCCACAGGAAGTTTAGTCCAACGTCGCTCCCTACAACGCATCCATGGTCAAACATCCGTCAAGCCGTTTGAATATCCACAGGAATGGCTTGCCAGCTCCGATCCCTGGTTTCGACCGGTGAACTTGATCGAAGGACCAGCGGGGGAAATCTACGTGCTGGATATGCATCGTGCCGTGATCGAACATCCTGAATGGGTTCCGGAAGAACTAAAACACCGCCCGGATGAACGACTCGGTGAACGAGCAGGGCGCATTTATCGCTTAACAACTTCGGCCGTGCCGGTACGGGAAGTCTTCGACCGCTTGAGAAAACAGCCTCTCAACCAAGCCAATGATGAAACACTTATTGCAGCTTTGCAGTCGAAGCAAGTATGGGAGAGATCGACCGCCCAACGTCAGCTTCTCGAACGACCGACGGAAAATCATGCTGCCCAAAACAAGTTGCTTATCAAGTTGCTGCAGGAATCGGATCAACCTTTAGTCAAAATGCTGGCGATGGGTATTTTGTCCACACGCGGCAAGATGGTGGGCGAGACTTTGGAAACCGCGTTGCATGATCCTTCGAGTTTAGTGCGAACTGCTGCATGGCGCTTGATGGCCGATTACAACGCTCCTTCAACAGCCTCACTCTATTTGCCTGAAGTGATTACCTCACTAGCCTCAGAGGATCGCGATGAACTTCGAGCAGCATGTTGGGCTCTAGCTCGCGCACCACGCTCGGGCGACATTGGCGTGGAGTGGATTGAACAGGAGTTTCTCCCCACTCTTGATAAACAATACCGAAGTGCGATGGCCGATCCCATCACGCTGATGGCAATTGGCGCAGCCACACGCGCTACGCCGCTGCAGTGGCTTCAACAAATTTGCAAAGGACATGTGAGCTCGCCACTTCGCTTGGAAAGCGATCCTGATCTTTTACATAACTATTTGACATCAGCGCGGGCTTGGGCCAAGCTTGCAACTGAAGCGGATCGAGACGGCTCAAGCAAAGCAATCTTACAGTTGATCGATGGAAAGAACGTGGATCAACTCCCATTGGATGAGCAATTTGTTTTTTATGGGTTGCTCTACGGATTCCTGCAAGGCGGTGGAGATGTCCCTCAACCGCTGCAAGAAAAACTCAGCCCGCAAAGCATCGCCGCATGTCAGAATGTGTCACTTCCCATCGAAGCACGTTCCTTGATGTTTCAAGTTCTATCTTTCCTCTCGCCTGCGGAATCCATGAAGATAGCCCGCAACATGTTGCAGGAAGAATCTCCGGCTCTACTCCAAGCGGCGTTGGTCCGTTTGCAGCTCGACGATGACGAGGCACTGGCTGATCAGATCATTCAACTCTTTGCGTTCGCTCCTCCACCATTGCGACAAACTTACTTTCAAGCGATTCGCAATAATCCAAAACGTATGGAGAGATTTGTTGTTTCGCTTGAGAGCCAAAAGTATCCTGCCTCCATCCTGGATACCACCCAACGTCAAAGCTTAAGTACCAGTTTAGACAAACCGCTTTGGGCTCGTTTGCAAACGTTGTTGGGTGGTGCCGTGAGTACGGATCGAGAGGGAGTCATCGAAAAATATCGTCAAGCCTTCGCGCAAAAACCCGATCTTGAAAATGGGAAGCGAATGTTTGCTCAGCATTGTTCAGCCTGTCACAAGATTGATAACGTTGGTACCTCGATCGGCCCCGACATTTCCGATGCCCGCGATCAATCTTTTGAGAAACTACTGGTCTCCATTTTGGATCCGAATCGATCCATCGACGCCAATTACTTTCGTTATGTTTGCGAAACTTCGGATGGCAATATAGTGGACGGCCTCATGGAAGAATCAAGTCAGGACCAAATCGTCTTGCGACAACAAAATGGCAGTCGCGCCTCGATCCCAAGATCCGAGATCCAGGAGATGAAAGTAACAGGCCTCTCTTTGATGCCTGTCGGTTTTGAAGCTCAGCTTCCGCCCGAAGCCATGAATGATGTGATTGCCTACATCAAAAACTGGCGATACGCTCAGCAACAAGTCCCCGCACAAGCGGTAGCTCCAACTAACAAGTAACGACAGAAAGCTCAGTTAAGTTTGCTATGAAGATTGAATCGGTTGATTTCTTTTATCTTTCGATGCCGCAAGTTTTGGACATTGGCGATGGGAGCCAAGATGCGCTGCTAGTGCGAGTTCGCGGTGGTGGGCTTGAGGGATGGGGCGAATGTGAGGCCGCGCCTCTGGTGTCGATTGCCAGTTGGATTTGTCCGATGTCTCACAGCGCATGCAAGCCAGTATCGGCTAGCGTGATTGGACAGAACATCGACTCGGTCGCAGACATTCGTCGCATTGGCGATTTAGTTCGCGCTCAGAGTCTCGACCTTTTGCAGGCAGACCATACGCTTTCTGGAATCGATATCGCTCTGTGGGATTTGCTCGGTAAAAAGCTGAGTGAACCTGTATGGAAATTGCTCGGTTATTCCCATTCCTATGCCAAGCAACCGTATGCGTCGGTGTTATTCGGTGACACCACTGCCGAAACATTCGAAAAAGCGAATCGGATTGCGCAAGCGGGATTTAAGGCGGCCAAATTTGGGTGGGGCCCTTTCGGTGGCTCGACACCAGAAGCGGATCGCGATCAATTGCAGGCAGCTCGAGAAGGACTTGGCGCCGACGGCTTCCTTTTGGTCGATGCTGGTACCGTGTGGAACACCAATCTCGACGCAGCACGAAAACGCTTAGGATATTTGAAAGAAGTTCGAGCCCATTGGCTTGAAGAGCCGTTTGTTTCGGGAGCACTTGCCGAATATCGGCAGCTTTCTGTTGAGAGTGGTTCAGTAGGAATGGCTGGCGGTGAGGGGTGTCACAATTACTTCATGGCCAAGCACATGATCGATCATGCGGGCCTCAGTTTCGTGCAAATCGATGCTGGTCGTATCGGTGGCATTAGTGTGGCGAAAGACGTGGCCGACTATGCGGACCAACACCAAATCAAATACGTCAATCACACCTTTACTTCGAACTTAGCGCTCTCTGCTTCGTTGCAACCGTACGCTGGGCTGAAGGATCATTTGATTTGCGAATACCCGACAGAGCTCAAATCGCTAGCAGTCGAGATGACGCTGAATCGAATCGAGCGCGATCCAAATGGGATGATCGCTGCGCCCGATGCGATGGGGCTAGGAATCGAGATAGATCGAGCTGCCTTGCAACGGTACTTGGTTCCGGTGGAGATCAAGATCAAGAACGAAGTACTTTATCGTACACCAGCGCTCTAAATTCGACTGGTGAGCTGACCTTTGCGCTTCCGCTGAGACGGACATCGTGTTCAAGGAAGGCACTCCGGTTCGATGCTCAGTCGCCTTCCGCCCTGTGTAGGAGAGCTATGCAGCGTCTGACCAAGCTACCCGTGCTGCGCGAGCGAGTAGAAATAAGAGCAGGAGAGCTATCCAGGATAGATTTTCGGTCGAGTGGCCGTTGCATTAGAAACCATTCCACAGGGCAGAATAGAATCTCGATGGTCGATTGCAGCATATTGGGGGCGCGGGTGCCGCCAAAAAAAGTCGACACACGTTTTGAAGAGCGAAATCGCAAAATGCCATGAACAAGTACGTTCGTGTGCGAAGATCAATACGAATTCCTAAGTGAACGTGGACGCTAATCCTGGCAAGGAGGACTTTGACAAGCTACAAACAGCTAGATTATCATTTTGAGCACAGTAGTCCATGAACCACTGGGAAATACGCATGCGTAAGTATCTCCACTCACATTCCATGGCACAATCGCATTGAGCAGAGCGCAGGCTATCGTCGGCTACCAATCTCTATTTTGATAAGTCTTAACGGGGAACGTACTACATGATGGAAGGAATTGACCAAAGATACGAGACAATCGCTTCATCAATTCGGGAATCCATCTCAGAGGCATGGAAAAATGCAACAATGGAAGCGGTGTTTTATCCGAATGCAATTCAATACACTGGGGAATACACACGAGCCTCAGATGGGGTCGCAAGGAGCTTCGCGACAGATCGTCGTAGCCAACGCGCATTCCGAGAGATTCGTCAGCTATTCAAGGAAGCTGCGAAGCCGTTATGGGGAAGGGCGATTTTTGAACTTACTTCAGATGGAAAGTTCAACATGACGTGGGTATACGAAGGTTGTGACAAAGAAGGAAATGCAATTTTCGACGAAGAGATTGAAGCCCAAAAACATGAAGAACGCCACCGGCGATTAACAAGCTGATACCCGAAGCAAGTCTAAGTCTGATTCACGACATGGCTGGGCTCGGCGAATTTGAGCGGTTTCAGCTTCGCTTACTGAACACGCTCTCGTAGCCCGGAATCGACAGGCTCAAAGGCGAAATTCCACTTTGCAAGTTCGGCTCTCGTAGAACGGATCCGAATCCATATCCCATCCGATAGTAAGTGAACCGACTTGGTTAGCTCGCATCAACGCTGTTTAGTTTTGGTTCGGCGTTCAGGTAGGTAGCTGCGCAGGCGCGGGAACCACCCGCACAAGGCGGGAGGCGAATTATATGATTGACCGTTAGGAGTTAGTCACATTTTTTCTCCCAACGTTGCACGGATTCTAAAGGCTGTCGTTCTTGGCTAAGTAAGCGAACATGCGACTTTGGCGTGCTTCGTTTAGCGAGTGCGCTAGGCCCGCGCCGTTTGATTTTCAGACGCGTCATACCGATGGAGTGCTAGCCAGCGCAAGCTCGTTCCTATTTCGCGTCTTTCGTGCTTTTCGCGGTTCATTTTCCCCACTGCCGATCAATGTGTCATTAGATGCCTCAAGGGGGAAGGCCTGAGACTTCAGGTGAGCAAGAGCGATGTGCAGTCGAGTGGTTCGTTTGGCCCGTGTGCCGTAGGCTAGGCGTACTTCCTTTTGATTCGCAGTCGACGCATCTTTTTTCAAATCGCGTTCACGGATTTGCGTCTCTTGCCCAACCGCCTAGCCTCCGCTGCGCTCCAGCTACGGGTTAAACGAATCGTCACTACCATGGACGTGTATAGGATAGATCTGATCGCAGCTTCGAATCGCGCGTCTTACGCGATCTTGTTTCCATCTTCGTCATATCGCATATACGTGAAGTACATGCAGATGACAATTAAGACGGGGTAAATAAGAAGATAAAGTCGGCTCAAAACAACTAAGCCCGTGTTGGCAGCGAAGACGACTCCCCACAACCAACCAACATCTTTGAGCATTGCCGTAAATCGTTTCATGACGTTCGTGAACTTCGGTGCTGAAAGGAGAGGAATCAGTCAACGATAACTAATTGAAACCGAGACTCGGTTTATACACAGAAAGGCTTTGGTTGCCCATGTGAAAGTTCGTCACAACGGCAAGTTGACACTCGTTGGAACGAGCGAATTAGGCCAAAACGGAGCGGATTTTTTGCCAAATTGGAATCTTTGGTACAATTTTAGCGTTTCGGGCCTACATCTACAGGGAAAACATTGCCTCCCACTGCGGTTTTGTTTACCATATACAGACCTACCTAGCGGCAAACAAAACGCCATTCGCTGTCCCCCCTCCCCAATCATCCGCCACATTAATCTTGGACAGGTTCACTATGGACAGATCGAACCCAAGTCGCCCCTCACGCTACAGCGTACTAGCTGTGCTTCTTTGTTATTCGATCTGGCCGTTGCATGCCAGCGGTGGTGAAACATTAGACAACAAACCTGCAGCAAATGCGAACACTCCTCGAGTGGTAAGTTTCGCCAACGATGTCGTTCCCATTCTGACAAAGGCGGGTTGCAATGCAGGCACATGTCATGCCAAAGCAGGCAATGGCCAAAATGGATTCGCACTTTCTCTGCTCGGATTTGAGCCGAAAGAAGATTACACCCACATTGCGCTAGAAGGTCGTGGCCGGCGAGTATTCGCAGCGTCGCCAGACCACAGTTTGCTTCTCATGAAAGCCACCAATCGTGTACCACATCGTGGAGGCACCAAGATTGCGCCCGACTCAGAGAGCTATCGGTTAATTGCCGACTGGATTTCGCAAGGGCTCAAATACGATGGCGAGTCCGCGCCTAAACTTGTTTCGTTAGAAGTCCAACCTCAAAGAGGCGTGTTGCCTCGCAATAGCCAACAACAGTTAAAAACCATTGCCACTTATTCGGACCAGCAAACACGTGATGTCACTGAATTTGCTTTGTACGAATCAAACGACACCAGCATGGCGACGGTCGATGCGCATGGATTGGTCAAGACGTTAGACATACCTGGCAAAGTCTCGATCATGGTTCGTTTTCAAGGACAGGTGGTCGTGTTTGACGCCGCTGTCCCACAAGGCTCACCTGTTGATCAACTTCCTCCGAGCAAGAACTTTATTGATGACGCAGTCTTTGCCAACCTCAAAGAACTCGGGATTCCACCATCGGCGATTTGTGACGACAGCACATTTATTCGCCGCGTTTCGCTCGATATTGCTGGCCGCTTACCGACGCAGGAAGAAGTGGCGTTGTTCATGCAAGACACTTCGCCAACTCGCAGAGAGCAAGTGGTAGAGCGATTGCTATTAACCAGTGAGTATGCCGACTTCTTCGCGAACAAATGGACGGCAATGCTCAAGAATCGACGCGACGATGCCAGTGACATCATCTCCAACTTCGCGTTCTATTCCTGGGTGCGCGACAATTTACTCTCCAACAAACCATACGACGAAATGGTTCGCGAACTATTGGCGGCTACCGGTACGGTAATCGCCAATCCTCCGGTCGCTTGGTACAAACGCGTCAAGGATCCCAAACAGCAATTGGAAGATGTCGCTCAATTGTTCTTGGGTGTCCGAATGCAATGTGCTCAGTGCCACCATCATCCGTTTGAACGTTGGAGCCAAGATGATTACTACAGCATGGCAGCCTTCTTCAGCCAGGTAGGACGCAAACCAACAGCAACCCGTGGCGAAGATATGATCTTTCATAAACGAGGTTTAGCTGGTTATGCCAATGCCAAAACGGGCATCGTTCAACGCCCTACGCCTCTCGGTTCTCCGACCGTTGCCATTTCGCCGGATGAAGATCCGCGATTGCGCTTGGCCGATTGGATGAGTTCCCCCGACAATCCTTTCTTTGCCCGCTCGCTGGTCAATCGCTATTGGAAACATTTCTTTAAACGTGGCTTGATCGAACCAGAAGATGACATTCGAGACTCCAACCCTCCCTCGAACCCGCAATTACTTGCCGCCTTGGAAAAGCACTTCATCGAGAGCGACTTCAATCTCAAGGAACTCGTGCGAGTTATCACCACTTCACAAACCTATCAACTGAGCGCACTACCCAACGAATACAACGCTAACGATATGCAAAATTATTCGCATTACTATCCGCGACGATTACAAGCGGAAGTACTGCTAGATTCGGTTGATGATTTGTTGGGTCTGCGTACAGAATTTCCCAACCTTCCATCCGGTACTCGCGCAATCGCGCTTCCAGATAACAGCTACAACAACGCATCACCCTTTTTGCGAGTCTTCGGTCGACCTGAAAACGAAAGTGTTTGTGAATGCGAACGAATTCAGTCGTCGAGTCTCGCACAAAGTCTCCACTTGATGAATTCGGGTGACGTCAAAGGAAAACTGGGAAATGGTGCAAACCGAGTGAATCAGTGGCTGCAAAGTGGTAAAGCTCCCAATGAAATTATTGTGGAAATCTATCGCATCGCTTTTGCTCGGGAACCGAATGAACAAGAATTGTCGACGGCCTTAGCGTATGTGAACGAACCGAAACTAGATGCGGAAGGTAAAGCGATCGATCCGCCGCGGATTCTGCGCGAGAATTTCCAGGACCTAATTTGGGCGTTGATCAACTCCAAGGAATTCCTTTTCAATCATTGATGGAACTTGCCATGTTGAATTTGTCACGGAAAACAAATCTTGGGAGCTATGGGGTCGTCCTAGCGGTAGTGCTATGTATTCATTCACTCGGTTTTGCACAATCCGTATGCCTACCTCTCCCTCGACTGTTAACGCTTACACCTATGGGCGGAACAGCTGGCGCAGCGGTAGACGTCGTCCTTAGTGGCGAGAACCAAGACGATGTGAGCGAATTGCTGTTTGACCATGCAGGAATCAAGGCTGTCCCTAAACTGGATGACAAAGGGACGCCAATTCCAAATACATTCCAGATTACGATCGCCGCGGACGTCCCCGTAGGTTTGTACGAAGCCCGAACATGGTCGCGATTAGGGATTTCTTCAGCCCGAATTTTTTCGGTCAGCAATCTACCAGAAGTGACACGAACTCAGGCGAACACGGCTCGCGAAAATGCGATGTCCTTGACGGTTCCGACGATTTGTAATGCCGTTCTTACGAATAAGGCAATCGACCATTATTCATTCCAGGCCACGGCGGGCAAACGCTACAACATCTACTGCGCCGCTCGTGGCATCGATTCCAAAATGGAACCAGTGGTTACGATTTGTGATTCGCAAGGCCGTGACCTTGTCGTCGAACGCAAAGGGGCACCACTAGACTTTGTCGCCAAACAAGATGGACTGCATTACATCAAGCTGCACGATTTGACCTACAAAGGTGGGAGCGAATATTTTTATCGCTTAACGTTGCAGGAACTTGCTGCAGATGCACCGCAACCGACCTTTTTTGCGACTCAACCGATTCGCAGCTTTTCTTGGCCTCCAGCTGGCCTGCCTGACTCGGCAGTCACTACCGAAGATGAAGGAGCTGAGTTCCAAGCCTTGTCTTTGCCCATCGATGTTGCAGGTCGCTTCTATCCAGCGGCTGATGTCGATACGTTTGAGTTCACGGCACAACAGGGTGAAACGTGGTGGGTTGAAGTTGCCTCTGATCGCTTTGGCTTGAATACCGATCCCGCCTTATTGATTCAGATGGCCAAAGGAGAGGGAGAGCAGAAACAATGGGTAGATGTTCTGGAATTGGCGGACATCGCATCGCCTGTCAAGCCATCCAGCAATGGTTATGCGTATGATGGCCCACCGTTTGATGGTGGCTCAACGGACATCCTTGGAAAATTCGAGGTAAAAGAAACGGGTACCTACCGCTTGTCGGTAAACGATTTGTTTGGAGGAACGCGTAAGGATCCTCAGAACAAATACCGGTTGGTCATTCGCAAAGCGCAACCCGATTTTGCTGTAGCTGCCTGGGGGCTTCACGCTGAACTTCGCAACGGCGATCGCAATGCGTTGTCTAAGCCCGCGGCATTACGTGTGGGTAATACAGTAGCCTTTGAAGTAGTTGCAGTCCGTCGCGATGGCTTCGATGGCGAGATCGAGTTGCAGATGACTGGAGTTCCGAAAGGTGTCACTGCCACGGGCCTAAAGATTCCAGCTGGTAAGATGCGAAGTGTTGTATTGTTAACAGCAGCGGAAAACGCCCCAGCGGGTTGGGCCAATGTCGAGTTCACGGCCAAGAGCAAAGTTGGTGAGACCGAAGTGGTGCGGCCTGTGCATATCGGCCAAATGGCGTGGCCGATTGTGGATTCTTGGAGCGAAATCCCCAATCCTCGCTTGGTTCGAGGTTTCCCTGTATCGGTCACGACTTCGGAATCTGCACCATTGACACTAAGTGCACGAGAGGCTCGCGTATGGGAAGTAAAACAGGGCGAGAAGTTGCAATTGCCGCTTCTACTCAAAACACGAGCTGAGTTTTCTGGGTCGGTCGTGAGCCTAAAAACATGGGGATCTGGCTTTGAATCCCATCCCGCATTCAATATCAATCTCACGGAACAGTTTCCTGAAACGACTATCGACACCAATGCCTTGAAGGTTCCGGCGGGAGACTATTCAATTGCATTTTATGGCGTGGCAGTACCCAAATATCGATACCATCCCGATTCGATCGCACCAGCTCAAGAGGAAGTGAAGCAAGCGGAAATTGCAGTCAACAATGTGGCTGAGGAATTGAAAAAACAACAAGAGGCTTTAGCATCCGTTGCTGCCGAGAATAAAGCCGCCTTGGAACAGCAGATTGCCGAATTGAATTCGAAGAAGCAAGCTGCCGATATGGCTTTGCAAAATGCCAACAACAAATTGAAATCGGTTACGGATCGCGCTGCCCCGCGCGACACGGCTGAAATCATCATCTCTGAACCCATCACTATTCGCGTACTACCATAGGAAGAGCTAGGAGCGACTCCATGAACAGTTCTAATTCCCACGATCGATGTTGTGGACCTGCCTCTGGCGGTGGCCTAGGGCGACGCGGCTTTTTACAAATGGGCCTCGCAGGTTTTTCTACGTTGAGTTTACCTGGGATACTGAGATTACAGTCACAGTTATCGGCGAACGAATCAAAGCCGCACGAGAAGACCGCTGTGATCATGGTCTGGAAACCAGGTGGCTGTTCTCACATTGACACCTATGATCCAAAGCCCGAAGCAGGTAGTGAATATCGAGGCCCATTTAAGCCAATCGCCACGAAAGTTCCCGGCTTGCAATTTACCGAGTTGCTTCCTCGTCAAGCAGCGATCGCAGACAAATTCACTGTCTTGCGATCGATGCGTCAAACAGCCCCTGGTCATCCAGCAGGCTCGATGCAAATGCTCTCGGGTGATCCAGATACCCGCGATAAACCCAAGCCGAAGTATCCTGACTGGATGACCGTTACCAACTTTTTGCGATCTCAGCAAGGAGAACGAACCAATCCTTTGCCTCGTTATGTCGGTATCAATCCACCACTCGAATACAATGGCCCAGCCTATTTGGGCGAAGCCTATTCGCCTTTCACGGTGACCGGTGACCCAAGTGCACCTCAGTTTCATGTACCTAATATTGGTTTAACCGATACCAACGAAGTTCAACGTTTGCAACGCCGCTCAACCCTACGACAAAATCTCGACACTTTGTCACGCGCTTTTGATCGGTATGGTGAGTTAGGTGCTCTCGATCAATTTGAAGCTCAGGCGATGTCGCTGCTTACAAGCCCCGCTACTAAAGAGGCCTTTGATTTAACCAAAGAAGACGATAAGACCAGGGATCGCTATGGTCGTAATGCATGGGGACAACAGCTTCTATT
>Ga0075163_10001071_pt1 | contig 36500 bp, 22 predicted proteins | sample JI1023141ADNA_FD_71478 | JGI IMG/M metagenome (GOLD analysis project Ga0075163, IMG submission 71478) | Wastewater effluent complex algal communities from Wisconsin, to seasonally profile nutrient transformation and Carbon sequestration -... | ecosystem: Engineered > WWTP > Effluent > Algae...
CACCACCGTCACCGAGCACCAAGCCACCGGCCCCGCCGGCCCCACCCACTCCGCCGGCGCCACCGCCGGCACCACCCTCTCCACCGAATCCACCCGTGGAAATCGTCGACAACGCTCCCGCGTTGCCGCCGTTACCACCGGCACCACCGGCGGCCTCAGCCCCGCCGAACCCGCCCGCGCCCCCGTTACCGCCGTTGCCCCATGAGATCAGACCGGCATCCCCGCCTCTACCACCATTGCCACCATCGGCGCCGTCCGACGACGCGTTGCCACCCGCGCCGCCGTCACCGCCGTTACCGATGAACAAACCGCCTACGCCACCATCACCACCGTCACCACCGCCCAGTGCGCCCTCAACCCCGGCACCGCCGTCACCACCGGAGCCATACCACCCCGCCGCACCACCGGAACCACCATTACCACCCGATCCGTCTGCACTCAACCCACCTGCGCCACCGGCCCCGCCGTCACCGATGACAATCCCGCCATGACCACCCGATCCGCCCTGCCCACCGGCGGCGCCACCGCCTCCACCATCCCCACCGGCACCACCACGGCCGATCGATGACAACACCCCCGTCGAACCGCCCAGGCCACCGTCACCGCCCAGTCCTGCCTCACCACCGGAGCCCCCGACACCGCCGCCACCACCGACACCCCACCCCAAAAAGCCGGTGTCCCCACCGTTACCGCCAACCCCGCCCACGCCCGCGACGTTCGTCGCCGAACCACCGGCACCGCCGTTGCCGCCATTACCCAGGAACAACCCACCCGTACCACCGGAACCACCCGCACCGCCATTGGAGCCCGCTACACCCGCACCACCATTACCGCCATTGCCGAACCACCCTGCAGACCCACCGTTACCGCCGTTGAACCCGTCGCCACCCGACCCGAACAACCCCCCATTACCGCCCGTGCACGCTGTCCCGCTCGTGCAGGTCTGCGCCGACCACGAGAAGCCATTCCCCACCAACACCCCACCGTCGGGATGTTCAGCAGTCCCATCACCGAAGAAGAAGCTCCACAAATCCCCCAGCCCCGCGCCCGCCGACGAACCCACCGCGGCCGCGACCGGAACCGCCCCCGGCGAAGATCTCACCGACGGCGCCACCGCTCCGGCGGAGAAATCAGCGGGATCGACATCACCGGTCGATGGATCCCGATCGCTGACCGCAGCGGGCTTCTTGGCGCCCCGCGAGCCCTCACGCCGCACGAACCCCAACGCCGCCCAGGCCAACGCACCACCGGCCCCGTCGGAACCCGAACCGCTGGATGCGCCGTCCAGGCCCAACCACGACAACAGGCCGCCGCCCAGACCGGACATCTCGCCCCGGGGTGCAGCACCCGCCGGCGCCGCCGACAAGACCGGTGCCGCCTCCACCGCATCCGCACCCCCGGCAGGATCCACTACAACGGACGCCACAGGCAGGCCTTCGCCAGCCACGGCCGGCGACTCACCAACGCCGCTACCGGCTGCCTCGTCGGCGCCGGAAATCACGGCCGACGCGGCGCTCGCCGGAGCTCCTTCCGACCCCTCCGACGTAGAAGCGGCCGATGTTGCGCTGCTCGACGCAGAACCCCTACGACCTGCATTACCCGACTTCGCCGCCCCACCCGACGCGGCCGAACGCGCCGAGCCCAGCGTCGACGAACCACCGTCGGAGGCAGACGTCAACTGACGTTCGTCGACAGCCGACTCCGGCTCCGAACCCCCCACCGACGTGCCCGCGCCACCCGACGCCGACACCTCGTTCGTCGGAGCCGACGAGACTGCCCCTGCACCCGACGACCGCGCGCCCGAGGTTCCCGCCGACTGCGAATGTCCACGGCCCGACCCCGACCCCGACCCGGACCCGGACCCGGACCCGGACCCGGACCCGGACGACGAGTCCGTACCCGCTGCACCCGCCGAACCCGCGGTATCGGCAAAGGCCGTGCCCGGCAACGCCACCACCGCGGCGCCGATCCCCAGCGCCACCGCCAAAGCACCGACCCGACCGATATAGCTGGCGGGATTCATCGCGTCACGTGGAGCCTCCCACCGGCCCACCGCCACGGGCCGCACCCGAATCCGGCTGCTCCGGAATCGGCGAACGGCACCTTCAACGGCGTCAAACGTATTCATTCCGAAAGCTCCCCAGTTAGGTCGTGAGTGACGGCGGCCACACTTGCTATTGAAAATAGCAGCACCATTAATAAATCCTCAGGATTCGCATCACAGGGGGAAGAATCTGGTCACAACGGACTGCGCGGAACTGGCGATGTCTTGGTGTCGCCAGAGACGGACGCCGCAATCCGCAGCGTTGTGCCAGTTCACGACTTGTCGGAAACGCGCGTCTTGATCAGGCTGGCCACCATGGTGAGGAACAAGGTCAGCACAATGACCGCCAGGCTCATCAACGTGGGAATCTCCGGCACGTGCACTGGTTGCCCGCCATTGATGAACGGCAGCGTGTTCTCGTGTAATGCGTGCAGGATCAGCTTCACCCCGATGAACATCAGGATGATCGCGAGCCCCTGCGACAGATACACCAGTCTGTTCAGCAGGTCCCCGAGCAGGAAGTACAGCTGCCGCAGTCCCATCAGGGCAAACAGATTCGCAGTGAACACCAGGTAGGGCTCGCTGGTCAGGCCGTAAATAGCCGGTATTGAGTCGACGGCGAACAACAGGTCCGTGGTACCGAGCGCGACGATCACGAGGAAGACCGGGGTCATCAGTCGATGCCCGCCCGCCTTGATGTAGAGCTTGAGTCCGTGCCAATCGTCTGTGGTCTTCACCCACCGGCGGGCTGACCGGACTATGAAGTTGTCGCCGTCGTCCTCGTGGTCGGTGTCGATGGCCAGGTGAACTGCGGTGTAGGCGAGGAAGATTCCGAACACGTAGAAGATCCACGAGAACTGCTGGATGGCGACGGCCCCCAGGCCGATGAAGATGCCCCGAAGTACCAGGGCCAGGACGATACCCACCATCAAGACCTGCTGTTGATAGACCTTCGGCACGTTGAAGCTGGCCATGATGATGATGAAGACGAACAGGTTGTCGACGGACAGGCTGTACTCGGTGAGCCAACCCGCATAGAACTCGATGCCGTACTGAATGCCGTGGAAGTGCCACACCCACAGTCCGAATGCGATCGCCAGTCCGATGTACACCGACAGGGCGACTCCGCATTCCCGCATGGTCGGCTCATGGGGTCTGCGCGCAATGACCACCAGATCGAACAGCAGAACCGTGAGCGTCACTCCGATAGTGACGATCCATTCCAGCTGGGACACGTGCATTAGAGACCTCCGGACGCCAATCTTTCATCTCGGCGGACTTTTCGCCCGCCACCATTCACCGCGATCCCGTGCGGCCTAGGATTCAAATTCGTGGCCACGCCCCAGGTTCCCGCTCAGTACCTGCTGTCAGCTCAAGCGCCACCGCCACGCACGCTGATCGACATTCTCTATGACACCGCGGCCCGCCACCCGGAGGCCGCTGCTCTCGACGATGGCACCGTGCAGCTGACGTACGCCGAGATGATCGAAGACATCGAGGAAAGCGTCGCATGGCTGGCGGCACGCGGTGTCGGCCGCGGCGACCGAGTGGGTATCCGGATGCCGTCGGGAAGCTACGCGCTGTATGTGGCGATCCTGTCGACGCTGGCGGCCGGCGCCGCCTATGTGCCGGTCGACGCGGACGATCCCGACGAGCGTGCCGAGCTCGTGTTCAGCGAGGCGGAGGTCGTCGCCATCATCACCGACGACGGCCTGGTCCGCGGATCCGGCTCGTCCCGGGGGTGGCGCGCCGGGCCGCCGCTGGGCCGGGACGACGCATGGGTGATTTTCACCTCCGGGTCGACCGGCACCCCTAAAGGCGTGGCGGTCAGCCATCGCAACGCGGCCGCCCTTGTCGACGCAGAAGCACAGATGTTCTTGCGGGACAACCCGATCGGGCCGGGCGATCGGGTGCTGGCGGGTCTTTCCGTCGCGTTTGACGCCTCTTGCGAAGAGATGTGGCTGGCGTGGCGCAACGGAGCGTGTCTGGTGCCGGCGCCCCGTGCCCTGGTCCGCAGCGGAATGGACTTGGGGCCGTGGCTCGTTTCCCGCGAGATCACGGTGGTGTCCACCGTGCCTACGCTCGCGGCGCTGTGGCCGGCCGAGGCCCTTGAAGAGGTGCGGCTGCTCATCTTCGGTGGCGAAGCGTGCCCACCCGATCTTGCCGAGCGTCTGGCCGTCGAGGGACGCGAGGTGTGGAACACCTACGGCCCCACGGAGGCGACGGTGATCGCCTGCGCGGCCAGGCTCAGCGGCAAGGGCCCGGTCAGTATCGGGCTACCCCCTCCCGGCTGGGATCTCGCCGTCGTCGACAAGGAGGGAACGCCCGTCGAGCTCGGGCAGGTGGGCGAGCTGGTTATCGGCGGCGTCGGTCTGGCTCGCTATCTCGATCCGGAGAAGGACGCCGAGAAGTACGCCCCGATGCCGTCGTTGGGTTGGGAACGTGCGTATCGCAGTGGTGATCTGGTTCGCCTCGAGCGTCACGGGCTGTACTTCCAGGGGCGCGCCGACGATCAGGTGAAGGTCGGGGGCCGGCGGATCGAACTCGGCGAGGTCGACTCCGCTCTGGTCAACCTGCCGGGTGTCAGTGGCGGTGCCGCGGCGGTCCGCCGGAGCGCGGCCGGCACGCCGCTGCTGGTCGGCTACATCGCCAGTGCCGACCCGGACTTCGACGTGGCCGCCGCCCGCGCACAACTCACCGAGACGCTGCCGGCCGCGTTGGTACCGCGCCTGGTGTTGGTCGACGAGCTCCCCACCCGCACCTCCGGGAAGGTCGACCGCGACGCACTGCCGTGGCCACCACCGGGCGCTTCCGAGGACGAGGCACCCGAGTTGGGCGGGACCATGGGGTGGGTGGCCGGCCTCTGGCGGGACGTTCTCGGCGCGACGGTCGACGGGGCCGAGGCCGACTTCTTCGCTCTGGGGGGTGGCTCGCTGTCGGCGGCGCAGCTGGTGACGGCGCTGCGGAGTCGCTACCCCGAACTGACCGTCGCACAGCTCTACGACCATCCCCGACTGGGTTCGCTCGCAGGTTTCCTGGATGAGTTGGATCCGCCGGCGACGGTGACGCCCCGCGTTGTCGAGCCCACACCCCGATCCACGCAGATCGCGCAGGTGCTGCTTTCGCTGCCGTTGGCCACGCTTACCGGCGTCCAATGGCTGATCTGGCTCGCGCTGATCAACAACATCGTGGCCGCACTGCATCCGGTGCCGTGGCTGGCGCCGCTCAACTGGTGGGTGGTGATCGCCGCGTTCCTGGTGTTCATCACGCCCGCCGGCCGGATGAGCATCGCGGTGCTCGGTGCCCGGATGCTGCTGTCCAGCCTGGAGCCTGGAACCTATCGCCGTGGCGGACCGGAACATCTGCGGGTGTGGCTGGCGGAGCGGCTCGCGGACGCCAGCGGTGCCGAGAATCTGGCCGGCGCCCCGTGGTTGGTGCACTACGCGCGCGCACTGGGCAACCAGATCGGCAACGGAGTCGACCTGCACTCCGCCCCCCCTGTCACCGGCATGCTGAAGCTCGGCCACCGATGCTCCATCGAGCCGGAGGTCGATCTGACCGGCCACTGGATCGACGGAGATCTGTTCCACGTCGGCCCGATCACGGTGGGTAACGACGCGACGGTCGGCGCGCGCACCACACTGTTCCCCGGCACCACGATCGGTAAGGGTGCCGATATCGCGCCCGGATCAGGTGTCACCGGGAAGGTGAAGAACAAGCAGTATTGGAGGGGTTCGCCTGCGGTCAAAGCAGGCAAGGCGAAACCGCCGTGGCCGGAGGAACGTCCACCTCGCGCCCTGCACTGGCTGGTGGTGTACGGAATCTCCTCGATGCTGCTGGGCGGCCTGCCGCTGGTGTCCCTCGGTGCCGGCCTGTCGTTACTGGCCTGGGCCGCACGGAACGCCGCCACGCTGGAGACGGCCGTGATGACCGCGGCCCTGTGGATTCCGGCGGCAACGCTCGTATCGCTGGCGGTGTACGCGGCGTTGACGGTCATCGGGGTTCGCGCAATGTCGCTGGGCCTGCGGGAGGGCTACCATCCCGTGCGCAGCCGGGTCGGTTGGCAGCTATGGGCGACCGAACGGCTGATGGATGCCGCACGCAACTATCTCTTCCCGCTCTATGCGAGCCTGCTCACGCCCCTGTGGTTCCGGGTTCTCGGCACCAAAGTGGGTCGTGACTGCGAGATTTCGACAGCCCTACTGACACCGAAGTTCACCGTCATCGAAGACGGCGCGTTCCTCGCCGACGACACGATGGTGGCGTCCTACGAGCTGGGCGGCGGCTGGATCCACGTCGCGACCGCAACCGTCGGCAAGCGGGCATTCCTCGGCAATTCCGGGATCACCCAACCGGGGCGCCGCGTCCCCGATGACGGCCTGGTAGCGGTGCTGTCAGCGGCGCCGCGTAAGGCCAAGGCCGGTTCGTCGTGGCTCGGCAGCCCACCGATCCGGCTGCGCCGCAAGGCGGATACCGCGGCGGCATCCCTGACCTACAGCCCGTCGATGCGCCTCAAGGTGATGCGGGCGATAGTCGAGACCTGCCGGCTGCTTCCGGTCATGGTGACCTTCGCCATCGGTGTCGCCGTCCTGATGAGCCTGCAGGCATTGGCAATCCATGTGGGTTATGGCTGGGCGGCAGCGGCCTGCGGTCTGCTGCTGCTGGCCGCGGGCGCGGTGGCGTGCGGGTCGGCGGTTGCCGCCAAGTGGCTCATCGTCGGCCGGATACAGGCAGGCGAGAAGCCTCTCTGGTCGTCTTTCGTCTGGCGTAACGAAGTGGCTGACACGTTTGTCGAAACGGTTGCGGCACCGTGGTTCGCGCGTGCCGCCAGTGGAACACCCGTCATGAACATGTGGCTGCGCGCTTTAGGGGCGAAAATCGCCCACGGGGTGTGGTGCGAAACGTACTGGTTGCCGGAGGCCGACCTGGTGACGCTGGGCCCGGGCAGCACGGTGAACCGCGGCTGCGTGGTGCAAACCCACCTGTTCCACGACCGGATCATGCGGATGGACACCGTCGTCATCGAGGAGGGTGCGACCCTCGGCACACACTGTGTCGCCTTGCCGGCATCCCGGATCGGTGCCGGCGCCACGGTGGGGCCGGCGTCATTGGTGATGCGCGGCGACGAGGTGCCTGCACACACCCGCTGGCAGGGCAATCCCATTGCTCCCTGGGGAGCTTCACGGAAAAAATCTCGCGCGGCGAAGGAGAAGAAGCCTGCCAAGCCCGCCCAGCCAGTGGAGACCGCGGCGCCAGTGGAGCCCGTGGCGTGAAGAATGCGATCAAGAAGGCGGTCAGGAAGAGCAGTGCCCCTCCGGTGATCGATCCCTACCTGCCGCACACCGGCAACTTCGGCTACCGGGTGTCGCGGTACGAGCTGGAGCTGGAATACAAGGTCAACATCAACCGGCTCACGGGAGTCGCGACGATCACGGCCGTGACGCTGGCGTCGCTTCAGACACTCACGCTGGATCTCTCCGACGCGCTCGCCGTCAACAAAGTGACGGTAAACGGCCGTCGGCCGGGACATTTCAAGACGGCCTACAACAAACTGCACATCACCCTGCCCCAGAAGGTGCCCGCGGGCGCGGCGTTGTCGATCACCGTGCGCTACGGGGGTCTTCCCCGCCCCATTCACAGCATTTGGGGCGAAGTCGGTTTCGAGGAGTTGACCAACGGCGCGCTGGTGGCAGGACAGCCCAACGGCGCCTCGTCATGGTTCCCGTGTGATGACCACCCGAGTTCCAAGGCAAGCTATCGGATCCAGATCAGCACCGATAGCCCGTATCGGGCGATCGCCAACGGTGAACTCGTGTCCCGGCGCGTCCGGGCCGCGCATACGGTGTGGACCTACGAGCAGCCCGAACCCACATCCAGTTACCTCATTACGCTGCAGATCGGCATGTACGTCAGCCACCGGCTCCCGAAGGCCCCGGTGCCGATGCAGGCGATCCTGCCCGACCATCTGCGCGCCAACTTCGACCACGATTTCGGCCGTCAGTCACAGATGATGAAACTGTTCTGCAAATTGTTCGGCCCCTACCCGCTGTCGAACGGCTACACCGTAGTGGTGACCCACGACGATTTGGAAATACCCCTTGAGGCGCAGGGGATTTCGATATTCGGGGCAAACCATTGCGACGGCCGTCGGGGCTCGGAAAGACTGATCGCCCACGAACTCGCCCACCAGTGGTTCGGCAACAGTGTGACCGTGCGACGGTGGCGCGACATCTGGTTGCACGAGGGCTTCGCCTGCTACGCGGAATGGCTGTGGTCCGAAAACTCCGGAGGCCTCACAGCCGACCAGCAAGTGCGGCACTACTACCAGAAACTGGTCGATTCGGCGCAAGACCTGGTGCTGGCCGACCCAGGACCGCGCGACATGTTCGACGACCGGGTCTACAAGCGTGGCGCCATCACACTGCATGCACTGCGCGGTGTCATCGGCGATGACAAATTCTTTGCGCTGCTTCGGGATTGGACCACACGCCACCGGCACAGCACGGTGGTCACCGATGACTTCACGGGTTTGGCCGCGAACTACGCCGATGTCTCCTTGCGCTCGTTGTGGGATACCTGGCTCTATTCGACCGCAGTTCCGCCCCTGTGACGGACGCGGGCGCACAGCCGGCGGGCGCCGGGTTTACCGGCCCGGGGTTCACCGGCACGGGGTTCACCGGCACGGGGTTCACCGGCACGGGGTTCACCGGCACGGGACCGATCGCCCGGGCCAGTGTCGCCCGCGTCGGCCTGGCAACCGTGTTGTCCGCATTGTGTGGCTACGCGGTGCTCTATCTGGCGGCCAGAAACCTTGACCCCGCCGGATTTTCGATATTCGGGGTGTTCTGGGGTGCGTTCGGGCTGGTGGGCGGAGCCGCGTACGGACTTCTTCAGGAGGCAACCAGGGAAGTGCGTGCGGCTCGCGCGGTCGCGCCGAATGACGGACCACACGCGCACCCCATGCGAGTGGCGGCAGGCGTGGGCCTGGTCTCGGCGCTCGTGATCGCGGGCACGTCACCGTTGTGGTCGGCGCACGTGTTTGCGAAATCGGTTGGGCTGTCAGTGATTCTGCTCAGCGCGGGCCTGGCCGGCTTCTGTCTGCATGCGACCCTGCTGGGCATGCTCGCGGGCGTGGGCCGGTGGAGCGAATACGGGGCGCTGATGGTCGCCGACGCCGGGATGCGCGTGGTGATCGCGGTGCTGGCATTTTTGGCCGGCTGGGGTGTCGCCGGCTATCTGTGGGCGACGGTGGGCGGTTCGCTGGCATGGCTGCTGCTCTTGTTCGTCTCCCCCACCGCTCGCGCCGCCGCGCGACTGTCGACACCGGGCGGGACCGCCGCGTTCCTGCGCGGGGCGTCGCATTCGATCGCGGCCGCCGGGGCCAGCGCGATTCTGGTGATGGGTTTCCCGGTGCTTCTCAAAACGGCTGCCGGCGATCTCGGGGCCGAGGGGGGCGTCGTGATCCTGGCGGTGACGCTCACCCGGGCTCCCCTGCTGGTGCCGCTGACCGCGATGCAGGGCAATCTCATCGCCTATTTCGTGGATCACCGCGGCCACCGGCTCAAGGCATTACCGGCGCCGGCGGCCGCGATACTCGGACTGGGAGTAATCGGTGTGGCGGCCGCCGCGCTCGTGGGTCCCTGGCTGCTGCGGGTGGTCTTCAGCCCCGATTATGTCGCGGGCCCCGCGCTGCTGGCCTGGTTGACGGCAGGTGCGGTGTCGATTGCACTGCTGACCCTGACCGGTGCCGCCACCGTCGCGGCGGCTCTGCACCGGGCTTATTCGGCCGGCTGGGTGACGGCAACGGTTGTGTCGGCCCTGCTGTTGACACTTCCGCTTGAACTGCCCACCCGAACGGTCATCGCATTGCTGTGCGGTCCGGTGGTGGGCATCGCGGTCCATCTTGGTGCGCTGGCCCGCCACACCCGCTGAACCGGCATCGCGACGTGTAATTTGTGGTCATCGACACCGCCGGCGTCTGGATCATCGTTCCAGCTTTCAACGAAGCGAGTGTCATCGGCGACGTCGTAGCCGATCTACGCGCGGTGTTCGACCACGTGGTGTGCGTCGACGACGGCAGCCGCGATGACACCGCTGATGTCGCGTTGCGCGCCGGAGCGCATGTCGTCAGTCACCCGGTGAACCTCGGTCAGGGCGCCGCGATCCAGACCGGCGTCGAATATGCGCGGCGTCAACCCGGAGCGGCGGTGTTCGTCACGTTCGATGCCGACGGCCAGCATCGGGTCATCGACGTCAGCGCCATGATCGATCGGATCTCCGCCGGTGATGTCGACATCGTCATCGGTACCCGATTCGGTGCCGGCCTGGACCGGCAGATCCCACCACTCAAACGGCTGATTCTGCGCACCGCGGCGCGTCTGAGCGCCAGCAGCCGCCGACTCGGGCTGACCGACTCGCACAATGGCCTGCGGGTGTTCACCAGAACTGTCGCCGATCAGCTCAATCTGACGATGTCGGGAATGAGCCATGCCAGCGAATTCATCACCCTCATCGTCGAGAACCGTTGGCGGGTGGTCGAACAGCCCGTCGAGATCGTCTATACCGAGTACTCGATGTCCAAAGGTCAACCGCTGCTCAACGGCGTCAACATCATCTTCGATGGATTTCTGCGCGGGAGGATGCGCCGATGAACTGGATCCAGGTGCTGCTCATCGCAGCAGTGGTCGCCCTGCTGGTCTACCTTCTGCGCTCCCGCACGAATAGCAAGGCGAAGGCCTGGGTGAAGGTCGGCTACCTGTTGTTTGTGATCGCCGCGGTGTACGCCATCCTTCGTCCCGACGATACGACGGTCCTGGCTAATTGGCTGGGTGTCGCCCGCGGTACCGACCTGCTGTCGTACGCGCTGATCATCGCCTTCGTCTTCACGACGATGAGCACATATCTGCGGTTCAAAGAGCTGGAACTGAAGTACGCCCGACTGGCGCGGGCGGTGGCACTCGAGGGCGCACGGACGCCCGAGGAGTGATGCGCAAATCCCCCGTCGCGGCGGCTGCAGTCGCACTGATCGTCGTGCAACTGGTGGTCCGTTGTGCGCTGGCATTCGGCGGTTATTTCTATTGGGATGACCTGATCCTGGTCGGCCGGGCCGGCACTCACGGCCTGCTGTCACCGTCATACCTGTTCGACGACCACGACGGACACGTCATGCCGGGCGCGTTTCTTCTCGCCGGGGCGATCACGCACCTGGCCCCGCTGGTGTGGGCATGGCCGGCGGTCAGCCTGGTGGTGCTGCAACTGGTCGCCACCGGGTCCCTTCTGCGGACGCTGCACATCATTCTGGGCTGGCGTCCCGTTCTGCTGATTCCCCTGTGCTTCGCGCTGTTCGTGCCACTCGGTGTTCCGGCATTCGCCTGGTGGGCAGCGGCACTGAATGCGCTACCGATGGTGGCGGCGATGGCATGGGTGTGCGGCGACGCGATCCTGCTTGCGCGTACCGGCAACCGGCGTTACGCCGTCACGGCGATTCTGGCCTACTTCGGAGGATTGCTGTTCTTCGAGAAGGCGGCCGTCATCCCGTTCGTGGCTTTCACCGTCGTCGCCCTGCTCTGCCACGTGCAGGGTGGCGGAAACGCCCCCACCCGAAACGCCCCCACCCGAAACGTCCCCACCCGAAACGCCATTGCGGAGTCGTGGCGTCGCGGCCTCAGCCTGTGGATTCCCGCACTCGGCCTGACGGGCGCGTGGATCGCGGTGTACCTCGTGGTGGTCGACCAGAGGCGGTGGAGTTCAGACCTGTCCATGACGTGGGAACTGCTGGCTCGCTCGTTCACGCACGGCATTGTTCCCGGCCTGGCCGGCGGGCCGTGGGAGTGGCAACGCTGGGCACCGGCGTCGCCGTGGGCGACTCCCCCGGTATCCGTCATGGTCCTCGGCTGGTCGGTTCTTGCCGCCGCGGTCGCCGTGTCGATGGTCCGTAAGCGCGGGATCGGCGCGGTGTGGCTGGTCGCCGGCGGTTACGCGGTGGCGGGGCAGATTCCGATCTACCTGATGCGTTCGTCGGCGTTCACCGCCCTGGAGTTGGCGCAGACGCTGCGTTACCTGCCGGACCTGGTCACGGTCTTGGCGCTCCTCGCGGCTGTCGGCTTCTGCGCTCCCAATCGTCCGCGCGCCACATGGTTGGACCACTCACCGGCACGCGCAACCGTGGTCGTGAGCCTGGCTACCGCATTCGTGGCCAGCAGCTTGTTCTCCACCAAGAGTTTCCTCGCCACCTGGCAGAACGATCCGGTGAAGCCCTATCTGGGTAACGCTCTCGAGGGGCTGGCACACCACAGGTCGAGCGCTGCATTGTTGGACCAGGAGGTCGACCCGCTCATTCTGGGGCGTGTCGCCTACCCGGAGAACCTAGCCAGTCACCTGTTCGCACTGATTCCGGGCCGGCCCGAATTCGGGCGCTACACAACGAAATTGCGCATGTTCGATGTCGCGGGCCGGCTGGTGGACGCCAACGTCACCTGGGTCCGCACGATCGTGCCGGGGCCACAACCCAATTGCGGTTATTTCGTCCAGCCCGACGCTCCCGCCACGATGCCACTGGATGGCCCGTTGCTTCCCGCCGAATGGACCGCCGAGATCAACTATCTCGCCAACACCGAAGGCACAATGCTGCTTTCGCTCACCGACGGACCTGAGACCTCCGTGTCCGTCCACCCCGGATTGAACCGCGTCTATGTACGGTTATCGGGCGCAGGCAATTCGGTGAAAGCGCAGGCCAGAACCACCGCGCTGGCGCTGTGCCTGGCGTCAGGCCCGGTGGGATACCTAGCTCCGGTGCGCTAATCAGGTTCGTCGAAGAACCATTCGGGGTGGTGGAAGTCGTTGGTGGCGCTGGGTAATTCGAGTTGGGGTGGTGGGATCCATTGGGTTCGGCCATTGGTCAGTTTGGTTGTGCGCCAGCCTTTGTCGAGGAGTTTGTGATGCGGTGCGCAGGCGAAGGTCAGGTTGTCGATGTCGGTGGGTCCGCCTTGCGCCCAGTCGTCGACGTGATGGACTTCACACAAGTAGCCGGGCATATCGCATCCCGGATGCGTACATCCACGGTCCTTCGCGTACAACACAATTCGCTGATCTGCCGAGGCGATCCGCTTGGTGCGCCCCAGCCACAATGCCCGGCCGGTGACGCCGTCGAAGATCGTCAGATAGTGATACGCCGGGGCGGCCATGCGGATCAGGTCCCGGATCGGCAGGTAGGTGCCTGAGGCGGTGACGGCGTGCCCGGTGTGTGCTTGCAGGTCCTGAACCGTGGCCGTAGCAATCACCGTCACGGGTAATCCGTTATGTTGACCGAGTTTCGGGTCACCCAGTGTGGCGCGGAAGATCGCGGCCAGGGCGTCGTGTTGGCGTTGGGCGTGGCTGCGGGTGTCCCGTTCGGCGGCCTCCGGGGTGGCTTCATCGGTGACGGGCGACTGGTCTGCTGGATTGCACATACCGGGTGCGGCGAACTTGGCCAACAGTGCGTCGATCATGGCTCGTTGTTCGGGTGTTGCGACTAACTTGCCGGTACTCATCCCGTCGGGATGCTGTGTGGGTGACCAGGTGAATCCCCGCTGCCGCGCCCGGTCCTCATCGGAGAAATTCCCATCGGGATTGACCCGCATCGCCAACTGCACGGCGAGCTTCTCCAACTGATCTGGGCGCAACTGTGCGGCATGAAACGCCAGAAACGCCTCACTGTCGGCGACCACCTCGGGGGCGATGTCTGCAGGCAGGTCGCGCAGGAACTTTTGGATCACTCGAACGTGCTCGCCGTCGAGATCCCCGGCATGCCAGGCCAGCGCGGTCGCCGGCAACACGGCGGGCAGCGCCTCCCCGATCAACGTGGTTCTCGGCGCCAACTGTTGCGCATCACGCAGACGCCGGCGGACCTCCGCCGGGGTGACCCGGATCGCGTCGGCGATTGCCTTGGCCATGACTGTCGGGGCGTCGGCTTTGGCGGCGGCCAGCGCCACGGTGTGACTCACCGCCGCCAGCCGGCGCCGCGCGATCTCCAGCCCGTCGAGCAACCGTAGCTGTTCGGCGATCCCCAACCCGGACGCATCGAGGCCCGCGATCGCGTCAACACCGGCGATGAGGGTGTCGACAGCGGCGGCGAGCATGACCGAATTCTATTGCAGCACACCGACAAAAGCCGCTCACGAACTCAAGGCTGTGGATGAATCAGCGGCTGTGGACAACTCCGCCCGCGGGGCAAGATTTTAGGACGTTTCCCTGATGTAAGTCACCCCGAAAGCGACAACTTGCCGGAACTCCTGCCGGCGAGCGCCCATGTCGAATGGGCTGCCCGAGCCCTTCTGGAAGATGTCGAGGCCGCGTCCGAGAACGATCTTCCAACCATTGTCAGAGCGGAGGGAGCGGTCGTGAATCGTCCCGTCCCACCGCACGTTGAATTTGATCCCGACGGATGCCGCACCGTCTTGGATCTCTTTGAGCATCAACAGGTGTTGCTGCTGGAACTGGCCGTTGTCTTCCTTGGTCACCAGCGTGAAGTCGATTTCATCGGCCGGATCTTTCGCGGATGCCAGCAGAGCGAGCAGGTCGACGAGGTTGCGGCCTTGGTGAGGTAGTCGGATGTAGGGATCGATGAGGGTTATCTGGGTGGCTCCGCGCAGGTAGGGGAGCAACATGGTCTCGTAGGAGACGCCCCGTTGGTTCTCTTGGAACTCGCGATGTCCTTCGAAGAGCGTTGGTTGGGCCTGCTCGGCGGCCGCCGGGGCTTCCCCCGGCTGAGCCACATCGATCGCAGGCTCTTCGCGTCCGTCGCCATCGGGCTGCCGCCGGTGATAGTGGTCGGGGTATTCGTCTTCTTCGAGAGTCGTGACGGTGTTCCATACGCCGTCCGCGTCGTGGTAGCCGAAATTCACATCCGCCATGGTCGTGTCGATGCGAAGGATCTGATCTTTGACCCGCTTGCGGCCTTCGATGGCGAACCGCAGGATGGCTTCCACTTCGTCCTGGGTGGCTTTCCCGTGCGGATGAAGAATCTTCATCAGGCCGGAGAACGTCTTGTGGATGCCGTCGCGGTCGCGTGTTGAGATGTCCGAGCCGAGCCGGAATTGGGGCTGATAGCGATCAGAGAAGTCGGTGTCGCGCATCGACTTGAGGATCTCCGCGATGTAATCAACAACGAAACCGTAGCCGTCAGAGAACATCTCGCCGCGGATGGTGTCGACCTCCCAACCGGGTATGTAGAAGTGCAGCCGGTCGAGATATGCCGAGTCGTGGTAGCTCTCGGGTAGTTCGTCGAACAGGTCGGAGTGCTTGAGCATGTAGGGAACGGTGTGAGAAGTGTTACCCACGAACACCATTGAGGCTTCAGCGCCAAGGGTCTCGACGCCGCGGGAGAACGACTTGTTCGCCATGTAGTTCTTCATGATGTCGACGAGCGCTTTGTCGGTGCGCTTCTTCTTGCCGGCGAATTCGTCGAAGGCGACGACGTCCCAATACCCGACCAGTCCGATGCGCCCGTTCGAGTTGTTCACGAACAGCTTGGGTACCGATACCTCGCCGCCGGATATGAGCATGCCGTGCGGCGAGAATTCCGAGAAGATGTGCGACTTGCCGGTGCCCTTGGGGCCGAGCTCGACGAGGTTGTAGTTGCGTTCGACGAAGGGAATGAGCCGCACCAGCTGGAGGAGTTTGGCTCGTCGGCCGAACATCTCCGGGTTGAATCCGATGGACTGGATCAATAGGTCGATCCACTCGTCGGTGGTGAACTGTTCCCGCGTTTCGAGGTAGCTGTCGAAGTCGAAGTTGGACAGCTGAATTGGTTTGATCGATCCGAGTATCCACGGGATCGTCTTGGCATTGTCGCTGTGGAGATACTCGATATCGCAGATGCACCAGACCCCGCCGACGAGGAGTTTGGGATGCGCTGTGATGGTGGCTGGTTCGACAATGACCTGTTTGATTCCGAGGTTGGCGAACGTCGCCTCGTAGATGTCGTCCTTGTCGTTCAGACTGACTGTGACCTTGTCGATGATTTTGAAGCGACCACGTTCTCGGATGGTCGATTTCACCAACTCGGACTGATTCCGGTGAACGTAGTGATCGGCGAGGATTTGTCGGACCGCGTCTATACCGGCTCGGATGGTGGCCTCGTCATCGGACGCCGCGTACTGACCGAGCAGATACTCAAGCACGTATGACGGAACAATCGCGTTGCCCTTGACCGCCTTGACCAGATCCTTGCGGACGACGACGCCCGCGAAGTGCTCGTTGATCTTTCGGTCGAGCGCCGACGCTGTTGGCGGTGCTTCGCTTGATTCCTCGTTCATGGAGAGCTCCCGTCAGAAGTCGAAGTCGGATGCAAATGACCGCTTGAGCGTGTACATCGTTTTTTGGTAGGTCCGCCACTGGCTGGTGTTGGGGATCTGTTCTTCCAGACGGAATTCCACGGCCCGGTTGTTGTAGTTGTTGGCCTCGGGCGTCAGCAGCATCTGGACGTTCTGGTAGCGGTCGCGCTTATCTGTGGACCTGTGGTTGAAGGTCAGTTCGGGCAGGTTGGAGATCAGGGTTTCTCCGACGTAGAGACCGGCGCGCAGCGTTCGGGGGTGAATCTTGTCGCTGACCGGATCCTTCTGAAACAGCTGAACCACTACCTGGCCCGTAGTGATCCGGTCGGACTCCGGCCATATCTCGACGGTGACCTGGCTGGTATCGCTCTTTCGCTTCTTGTTGACGGTGAGGACCGGAACGACGATCTCCTGCAGTGCGGCACCGCCATGTACGAACCGTGCGCCCCCACCGGCGAGACGAAGCCGATGGATCGATTTGGGAATCTGCACTTCAAGGTCGCCGTCGAGCCCCACCTGCCGGGAACTGAACGTGGCGAACGCGGGGTCGGCCTTCAGCCCCTGTCCGAGAACGTATCGCTTGTTGACGGCTTTGATGTCGTCCCCTTGCGGCTTCGTGGAGAGGAAGAAGGCGTCGGCAAGGTCGTGGTTCTGGAACAGGAACCCGTGGTCAGCGGTGACGAATATGTTGGTGGCGTTGGCATTCGATGCCTTCTTCACCAGATCGACGATGTCGTGCAGCGCGTCCTCGACGGCTTCGAAAACTTGGCGTTCGGTGCCCGGCTTATCTCCGGTCGCGTCAATGCGATCGTGGTAGATGTACAGGACGCGGTTGTTGCGGTACAGCTCTCTGCGTTCGTCGCCGCTGAGCGCCTTGTAGTCCTCAGCCCGAATCGCTGAACCACCCACGTTGGCAAGGACTTTGCCGCGCAGTGCGGTGCTGCTCGTCGGCTGGTCGTCAACGAGTGCAGTGCTGACATCGGGGGCATAGGCCAACGTTCGATGCGGAAGCAGCGCCGCCATGCCAAGTTTGGTGTGACTGGGTACGACGCCCAGCATCGCGTCGAGGGTGGCGTCGAACTTGTCCTCCTGCCGGATCCTCGTGCGCAATTCGTCGGCCACTTCGTAGCGCAGGGCGTCGGAGATGATGACGACGGCCTTCTTGTTGTCTCGCAGGCCTTTGTCGATGTAGTCGGTATAGAACGACCTCTGCGACCGCAAGGCTGACGAGCTCCACGAATCCACGCCGTCGACTTGTTTTTGCCAGGCGTTTCCCAGCTCGTACACGAAGAAGTTGACATACCGCATCTCGACCTGATCGCGCAAGGCTTCGAGCGGTTGCTGATGTTCAGCAGTTCGGTACGCGAGGACGAACTGACGGTAGAGCTGATCCATGCGAAACCATCGGGTCCGGTATTTCTCCAGGCCATCGTCCAGTGATGACATGTCGAAGTTCACGGCGGCTAGGTTGCCCAACAGCTCGGCTGCGCTGGCGATGGCGGTGTAGATCGTTCGGTAGGCCGCGAACCACACTGTGTCTTGCCGGGCATACACGATTTCGGCGACATCGCGAGCGGTGATCGACTGATCGCTGACCGCACGAGCCAGGTCGCTGATGATCTTCTTGTCGGTTTCCTCAAAGATGTCTACAGACTTGAGCTCTCGAAAATCGACGTCTTCGATGGTCGAGGTGTAGTCGAGGTCTTGAGCAGCCCGCTGGGCTAGGACCGCGAAGAGGTCGTGGTTCCGCCGTTCGTCGCGCAGGCGGCGAAAGTCGATCTGGATCTGCCGTATGCCGCCGGGGCGCTCAGACGGGAAGCCGTTGATCGCCATTCGAAACATCCACAGCACCAAGTCATCCACGCTTGGTGTGGACGACTCGTAGCCGTAGATCTTTGCTGCGCCACTCCAGTAGAACTCATCGAGACCGTAGTCGACCATGGCGTCGTACTTGGTGCGCTGGCCCTTGGAGTTTTCGATCAGCAGGGTCCGGGTGATTTCTGTGAAGGTATGCTCATTTTGTCCCAGCGTTACCGCGGTCATCTTGGCCCGCAGCTTGTCTGCGTCGTCGTCGGGATGGAGCAGGGACTTGAGGCTCTCGGTTCGCTTGGCGGCGTTGAAGAATTTCTCGTGATCGCGCAATGCCTCAGCGATGTCATGGGCCAGGAGACCGAGATCTTGAGCGACGAGTGACGTGCGGTCGGCAGTGAACACCCCGTAGGCCAATTCCAGATCCAATAGCCAGTTTTCGGTCCCGGTTGGGATACGTCCGGACCGGTAGACGAGGAATTTGCCGTTGGGGTCGTCGTGCAGGATCCGATGCTTAGCGCCGTACTCGTTATTCGTGATCCGAATGACTCGCACATCCGGGATGTGGAGTCCTTCGAGTTCGTCGGTGTGCTGGCTGTCTGTGTCGTGCCAGAACACGATCCGCTGGCTCTCGAAACGCCGTTCCAGGTGGGGGAGTACGGCCCCAATGGAGGTCATTCGGCGGCGTCCAGTCCGGGGATCTTCTTCAGCGCGGCGCCGAATTTCGGATAGTTCGCCTTGACGCCGTCATCCAGATCGATCACGATCTGTTGTGTTGCCAAGGGATACAGCACATTGTGCTCGTACTCGTCGAGTTCCAGCAGAACCTTGCGGAGGCGGTCCACCTCTTTCTGCGCGGCCGCCTGCTGGCGTGGGGTTCCCCCACTTGCTGCCGGGCGCTCCTGATGTTCCTGGTTTGCTTTCAGCTTTGCCTTGTACTCCCGCAGGTATTCGTTGAGCACCGTCGACACTGTTGAGGGCGTGTAGCGGTGCATGTAGATGAGCGCGTTGAACGAGCCCTTCGGGCTGGAGAACAGCCAGTAGATGGGCCGCTTCTTGTAGCGCTGGACGTGGTCCTTGTAGAAGGATTTCACGAAGTAGTCGCGAATGTCCCTGACCCCAAGCGATTCGGTGACGAACCGCAGGTTCTCTTCGAAGTGCTCTTCGCCGAACGCAACTCGCAAGAATGTGCGGAATCGCGCGACGATGTCGTCCTCGAACCAGTCGCCGTCGACGATGGGGATGACGTTGTCCGCATCGGGCGTAAAGGTCGGGTTCGGCACCTTTGCGAGGTAGTCCTGCAGCGTGGCGCCCTGGTCGGCGAGTATCAGCCCGGGTTCGTCGAGGCTGTAGCGGCCGAACATGCAGCCGACGGCGTAGGAGGCGAAGTGATTCGACAGCAAGCTGTTCGATGTGCCTTCGAGTGGGGTGCTAATTTCTCGGCTCGTAGATATTCCGAAGTACTTATTGAAGTAGCAGTCCACCTTCTGCTCGATCTCGCGAATTTTCGATGCAGTCTCGGAGGCCGCGTTACTAACGCGGGCAAAGCAATCGGAAAGGGAGGGACTTAGTTCTGTGAGCAACGTCGAGCGTCCGAAGCCCGACGATGTCTCATCCGCGTCCCAAGCACGCTTCGTGAGGTCGATGGCCTGCGTGACGATTTCTTCAATTGCGGTGTCGGAGATCGTGTCAGGTCGTATTGGGATCTGCTTCATTGCGCCGATATTGAATTTTGCAGGCGACGATGCGCGAACTAAAACTTCGGCGGCACGTGAGTTAAGGAGGCCCAGCGCAAACGCAATTGACATCCCATCTACAAACACCATGGAATTTTGTTGATCGTAGACGGCGCCTGGCTGAACATAGCGTGCTCGCAGATCCTTTCCGCGTCCAGCAAACGAGATGCCATCTCGGAAATAGAACGCTGAGTTCCGTACGACGGAGCTGGGGTGGTTGCGGACTTCTTCGCCATCGCTCTCCCAGAACAACACCTTGTCCTCGCGCGCGAACCAACGCGAGGCATCAGGAGACTTCACAAACCACACCCATGGAGCGGCCTCTGAGCCATCAGAGCGGATCTTGCTCCGATCGACTTCATGCCAGTACCGGATGAATCGATCGTTGTTCCCCGTCTGAAGTCCGGTCCTTGCTTCAGCGTAGGACGCTAGCGCTGTACCTTTCGCGTACAGTTCATGAACTTCATCTGGAGCGCTATACGGTGCAAGTGATTGCAGCGGGAAGGGGCCGAACCAGTCGGGTGTTCGAAGGAACATCCGGTTCCGGTCTCCGAACACCTTCTCTTTCTTTCCTCGGGGCAGATCGGCGGCAGCAAGAAAGACGATCGGAGATTGTGAGTCGGCCCCACACCCAAATATAGTCGCGACGACTCTGACGACTTCACCGCCGATTTGATCGAATGCACCTGGCCCGAGGTGCAAACATAAGCGAATTGCCTGGTCATCTAGCAGGCCCTTTCTGAATGTTCTGGTTTCAAAGCTTGAAATCCAGCTGTCCAGCGTCAGGAACCCAATTATTCCTCGATGGGCTAGAAATGCATTTGCGCGACTGATGAAAGCGATATCTAGGCCCGTTGATGAGGTTGGGTAGTTCGAATCCAGGTAATCATCTAGCAGGGTAGACATGTTACGGGCGTCCATGTAGGGCGGATTGGCGACGATGACTGAATATCGCTGCGTGAGGTATTCCGAATGTTCAAGCGCGCCTTGTGCGCGTTGGTTGAGATCCGCGGCGTACATGTCGTCAGCGGCGTCCAAGTTTCCCGGGAGTAGCGCGAGGTCCGTCCCGCTGCTGGGTTCTGGAAGGATAAGCGACCCGAATAGGTCGGCATGCTCGAACTGATTCCAGAAGGCAACCTCCGCATCCCGGTCGCCGTCGGGTGTCAACAATACATCCAGCTCCTCCGGCGTGAACCGAATCGACTCCAACACACAGATATTCGGCTTAACCCTCCTACTGAAGAACGTCCTCTGCTTCCCCCGCGCCTTCATTGTCAACGCGAACGCGGCTAAAGCTCCCGCCCGCGGATCGATCTCAATCCCAAAGAGGTTGTGCTTCAAGATCAGTCCGGGTATATCCGAGGGCGAATAGCCCTCCTCTTCGTAGATCGCATACAGCAGATCGAACGCGTAGGTGAGCATGTGCCCGGACCCGCAGGCCGGGTCCATGACCGTCAGTTCTTCAGGGCGGCCGATTTTCAGAAAGTCGGTTTCCTCATCGACTGGTGCGATGTAGTAGTCCATCTGCTCGACGAGGCGCGATCCAGGGCGGTTGAGCATCCACAGCCGCCCCACGGAGTTCTCTACCAGGTAACGGACTATCCAATGCGGGGTGAATAGCTGTGTCGCTGCGGGGATCTCGGCCGCTCCAGCTTTTTTGCCCTTCTTGAATCCGGCGAACACCTCGTCCTTACGCTCCGAGATGTAGAACTGATACAGCCAGCCGATTACTTCGACGTCCTTGCAGGCGTCCGTCGTCATCACCGTCACAGCGCGGTTCAGGACTGAATCGTCGGCCAGCAGATTGGGAGGCATCAGCAGTTCGGTGAAGTCGCCGGCACGCTCGAACATGAATGGCATGGCGCGATGCCAGTGCCGGCAATATTCGGTCAGAAGAAGCGCATACGCTTCGCCGGGCGGATCGACGCTGGGGCGTGTTCCGTCGAGTAATGCAGTCACTGCATCGCTGACGCCGACGTTGACGGCGTCTTCAAAGACTCCGCGCTTGGCTTCAGCGAGGATCTCGGGTTGGCCGAATTCGGCTCCGCTCGGCGGCGAGACGACACCGACCCGGTTGTAGCCGTTGGCATCCATGAACCGCAGCGCGATGATTCGGTTGAACCAGGTGTAGGCCACCCGATCGGCGACCGCAGCGCGACCGGCTTCAGTTCCGCCGGCTTCCTTGATTGCTGCCTCCAGTGCGGCGACGGATCGGGGAAGCTCGATCCGCTCGGGTGAACCCGGGGCCAACACCGCGGTAATTCGGGCGGTGATCTCACGGATCAGCGCCTTACGCGCCCATGTTGAGAATGACTTGAGTGCCGCGGTTTCCATCAGAGCGCAATTCGCTTGTCAGCCAGGGCTTCGATCAGCGCAACTCGCAGGGCGGCGAGATACTCCTCGACATCGGTCTCGGTTTCGAGAAATCCAGAGATGCCCGGAACTGTGACGGTCTTGATGGACACGGTCTGCTTGGTAGGAGGACCGCCGCCGTCCTGCGGGGAAGTTGCAAGCCGATCGATCAACTCGGGATAGATGTTGTCCTCGAAGTCGGCGCCGATCTGCCTCAGTAAGGCAATCTGATCCTCTGAACCAATCCGTGCAGCGAGCTGATCGATGGTTCGCACGACGCCCTGTTGCGCTTCCGGGGTCGCGTTATCGTAATAGGCGCTCGCTATCAGTTCGCTTTTGCGGCCCTCCACTGACTCGGCGACGGTCCTGCGGTTCGCGGCTACAACGTCGTCGATCTGTTGTCGCAGGGCGTCGCACGAGCGCTTGAGCTCTGTCATTCGGTTGCCGCGGAAGGCGTTCGGATCCGCGAGTGAGGTCCGGACGGCATCGTCGCTACCGGCCGGAAGATAATTGAGGTTGCCGCCCTCGGTGGCCAGCAGCGCCGCAGCGGCGTCGTAGATCTCGTGTTGCGCGCCATTGAGGAACGCCTGAATTGGATCGAGAACACTTTCCTTGGCGTCGAGTAGATCATCAGCCAGGTTGAACTCGGTCAGGTACCAGTCGTTGCTCTTGCCGACAGCCTGCTCGATCAATTCGATTGGGCCGGTGAGCTGTTCAACGAACGGGTACTTCGAGCCGGCCGTAGCGGCTCTCAGAGTGTCGAGCTTTGTCTTGAGCTTGTCGGCTCCATAGCGGGCAAGCTCAAGTGCGTCCTTGGGCGCACTGCCATCGTCGAAGAATTCGGTGCAGAATTTCCGGAAGGCGGTGACGCGACGTTCGTCAAACGTCTTCTGCACGCCCACAACCACATACGCGTGCTTTTGGGTGTTGCGAAGGTGCGCGGCAACTTCACTTCGCTTGAGGGTATTCCCGTCCACCGTCAGCGTGACCTTCGAGGCTCCGGCTAAGAAGGCAATCACCACCTCGATCGACGCCAGATCCCAGCCGTATCGCTTTGCCTGCAGCTCATCGACGAGCGATTTGACCGTGACCTGTTCTCCACGGCCGATTTTGCGCTGAATCAGCGAAAAGACTTCATCGGCGGGTATTGCAAGCCGGGACAGCTCTTCGGCTGAGAACAAGCCGTCATCAGGATTCGCCGCGGCGGCAACCTGATTCTCGCTGTAGGTGACGCCACCGAGCAGTTTGAGCTGTGTGTAGGTGCGGCTCACCAGCTCCTGGAAGCCGTCGGTGACTCTGCTGACCGCATCCGAAGCTCCGGATGCCACATCAGTCGCGTGGATAATCAATGACGATTGGCCGACCGAGCGGCGGATACGTTCGATCAATTCCTTTTCGCGGGCGTCGTTCTGCGCGGCCTTGGACTGCAGGATCCGCCGTTCGGATTCTGCGAGTGACGTGGTCTGTTTGCGTTTGGTGTGTTTCTCGGTCTTGATGAGCAACCGCAGATCGGGCAGGACCCTTTCGTCCGGCTCCAGAACTACTCGCAGCTCGTCTTTCCCGGCGCTGTGCATCCGAGTCTCGTCCGGTGTGTAGGGGTATTCCGGCGTGATGAAGTGAATCGAAAGTTCCCGCTGCTGACCGTGAACCTGATCGTCAAGCCGGAATCCGAACGCGAAATCCTGGCGGTTCTTCGCGTAGCGCAGCTTGTTGGTTTTGAGCACGTCGCCGTAGAGGATCTTGAACAGTCGGCTGCCAACTTCGGAAGCGTCGATGTCGACGTTCTTGATCTCTTCCTCGATCACCTTCTCGTCATTGGTCAGGTACTCGTAGACGTCGCCGTTGCGCTGGATGTAGGTCTGCGTCTCCAGCTCGGTCAGTGCCTCCTTCACCGCGGCCGACAACGCAGGCAAGTCGAGGTCGAACCGGTCGTAGACCAAGACGGTGAGATTGCGTCGGGTGGCCCGAAAGCCCTCGACGTACTTGACCAGGAAGAGTGCCTTGAGCAGCCGGATAGCCAACGGGTTGTCGAGGTTGTTTTGGGCGACGTCGATAGAACGCTGCGCGGCTGATATCAGTGATGAACGGATTCCGGCGAACATGCGGTCGAAACTCGCCAGGCAGCCGACTTCGACATCGCCGATGTCTTTGGCCACCTGCTGGACCACCCCGAGCATCGATCGTTCTCCGACCGAACTGTTGCGGCCCTCGAAGACGTTGTGATCGGAGATGCCTTCGATAGCCGCCTGAAAGAGTGGGAACTGATAGCTGACAAAGGGGTAGGTACCCACAAAGTGGTCTTCGTCGGTGAAGTTGCGATACGCCTTTCCGCCATCAACGAAGTCGAACAGCGTCTTGAAATTCGCGGACTCTTGGGCATAGATCGTTCTCAGAGCGGCTGTGCCGACGTCGTTCTTCTCCAGCAGACGCTTGCGGATGACCTCTTCGACATCGGCGCTAGTGAGTTTGACGCGCGTGGCGAATCGGGCCTGAATCTTGGAGAAATCGTTGCCCTGCTGCTTGGTTCGGTCGCCGACGACCTTGTCCATATCCTCCTGGGACGTTACGAATACCCACGCACGTCCCCCGCATTTGGTGTTCAGGCTCTCGGCGATGGTCTGGAGGTTGAGCATTAGGTGCGTGTTGGTGCCGATGAACTGGCCCACCTCGTCGACGAAGAAGTTGAGCCGAAAACCTTTGTCCTGCAGTTCGAGCCAGGCTTTGACCTCTGTGGCGAAGTCCTCGATAGACACCGCGTACGAGGTGTTGTATTGCCTGATGATGCCCGTGTTGGCCGACCCGTCGACTTCGCTGAAAGCTGCGTCGATATTGGCTGCCTCGAGCGCGCTCTGCTCACGTCCCTGCGACCATGGGATGCCCGCAATGCGCTCGAAGGCCGCTTTGAATGCGTCATATTGGCCCCGGCTGTCAAGGTCGCGCTCGAAGCGAGCGACGTGGCCTTGATTGCCGTAATAGCCGCGGCACTCGTCGAAGACCTTGACGAACACTTTCAACAGTGCGTCCGACTGGTCTTTGCTGATGAGCGTTGCCTTCTGGTCAATATTGAACAGCAGGCTCTTCGCCGGAATGCCTGCTGACTTAGTCAGCAACGCGGGCAGGAATTTGTCGGTTGCTTTGTCGCGGAAGCTCTTTACAACGGCGTGGCGGTCGAATTCCTGGCCCTCGACATCGCCCAGGAGGTGAGCGAGCATCTTCAAGAGGTGCGATTTACCGGACCCGAAGAAGCCAGAGATCCATACGCCGTTGGCGTTGGTGTAGTTGGTGTAGGCCTCCAGAAGTAGCTCGACGCCTTTGGCGGCCTCGTTGGTGAGGACGTACTCGTCGACCTCGGTTCCGAGGTGCGCGACATCGTCTGCCTTGATGACACCCTCGATGGGACGCTGAACGTCCTTGGCAAAAATTTCGTTGAGCTGCATCGGCTCACGCCTCCTGTTCCCGAATGTCTCTGGCGCGGTAGTACTGGTCGTCTTTGAGTTGGCCGAAGAGCACGAGGCTGGAGCCGAGGGTCTCGGACTGCTCGTAGCGGCCGGGAAAGAACATGAGCATCGGCTTGCCGGTGATGACGCTCTGCAAGTTGTTCAACACGTTGTGCGAACGGATGTAGGGGAAGACCTCGCCGATGCCGGTCAGGAAGACGATGTCGAAATCGCCGTCCTGGATCTTCGTGCGAATGGCCGGGGCGAGGTGGAGTTGCGGGTCGAGCATTCCCTGAAGCAGGTCGCGGAAGTCGCCTTTGTCCTGATCGGGTTCCGCCGCGAGCACGCGATCCCAAACGCCGCGATTCTTCAGGATCTCCACCGAAAGGTCGTAGAGGTTGATTTCGCGGACGGTGATACCGATTTGGTTCAGCCGGTTGATGATTCGCTTCTTGCCTTGCGCAACTGCGAGGGCGGCTTCGGGTGGGTAGGGATAGATGAAGAAGGGGACCTCGTTTCCGAGACCTTCCATCTGGAGGAAGCGCTTTCCGCTCATGACGGCGAACAGATGTTCTTCCTGCTTCGCCAGGTCAGACGAACTCATTGCCACCCTCCAGCCGTCGGGAAGAAGCGGATGTCGCTTGGCTTGCGGAAGTGCAGAGTCGCTGTGAGGCGGGCAGATAGCACTGCCGGCAGAATTTCGCCGGCATCGCTGAGCAGCCCGGCCTCGGTGAGCATGCGGAAGAGATTCGACCGCAGCTTGCGCAAGGTGGAGTCCTTGAGTTCCGCCACTTCCTCGTGCCAGATGGCCTTGCCGCGCAGGAAGCTGTCGAACTCGTCGTGCCCGAGGGTGGGATTGAGCAGTAGGAACCGCTCGCGCAGCACTTCCTCGGCAAATTCGCCGATCAGGCGGTAACGCCTGCATGCGGCGGCCCACAAGATGTAGCCGCGTTCTGAGGCGGTCGAATCGACCAGGAGCACCAACTCGGCGTCATCCAGGGTCGCCAGACGTTGCGTGATCTCGCGTGCCAATCGTTGGCCGGTCGCAACAGTGCGTGCCTGCAGGAGGTTTTCCGCTTCCAACCTCCGGCGCACACCCTCCCAGCTGCGTTCGTGGAGGTGCACTGACGCGGCAACCAAGGCCTCGTGCATCAGGAGGGAGCCGCTGGTGAACGACAGCGCGTAGCGCGAACCGCACGATGCTGCCCTGGCCATGCAACGCCCTCCCCTGTCGGTAAAGCCATCTATACATTGCCCTACCGACGTAGTTGCTAGAGCGCAAAGCCATCTATAAGTGGTCGACGATGGGGCGCGGGCTCGGCATTTTGCAGGAGTGTCGAAGTCGGAGGTGGAGCGGGACCTAGCGAATGCGCTCGGTCGACGCTTGGCTCACCTCCGCGAGGAGCGCGGGTTGACTCAAGAAGTGGCTGCTGATGCGGCGGGGATGAGCCGCAATCACTACCAGTTATTGGAGAGCGGTCTCAGCAATAGGAAGACGCGGAGGCCAGCGAATCCCAGACTGTCGACGCTCGTCGCGTTGAGCGACGTTCTGGGCGTTTCGGTACCGGATCTGATCGCGACGATCTTCACCGAGTCGGAATCGCCTGCGGGAAATCGAACTTCCGATCCGGGTCGTACTTCCGCTTGACGTCGATCAGCCGGGGCAGATTGTCTCCGAAGTAGGCCGTTGCCCAGTCTTGGAGCTCGCCGTCCGGAAAGTTCTGAAAGGACCGACGACTGCTGTGCGGCTCCATGACGTCGAAAGTCTCGTCCACCCAGCGCCTGGAGGAATCGGCGGTCACGTCATCCCCGGGATTCCACGTCGCGCCGTATTTGATCAGGGCCACCGGCGTGCGGTGAACGAAAGCGGTCGCATCGGCCGGCGTCTCCGTGATCGCACCGCCCCACCCGAAAATCGTTGCGGAAAGACCACTGTGGGGTCGTTGGTCGAGCTGCGCAACGAGTGTCGCGATGCCGTCGCGACCGAGCTTCCGATCCAGAAAACGGGACCGGTCTATATAAGAGTGCGGAACGGAACTTCCCTCGGCGAGGAAATCGAGCGCATCCCAGTAGGTGCCTTCGACGTACTCCTCGTGCATGGGCCGCCCAGCCGAGCGCGAAAGCGGAGCCAGAACATCGCGAGTGTCAGACTCGGATCCGTACATCAATCCCCAAGTCCCACAGACGGGTTGGTCGTCGAGGGTATCGGTGTACCACATGATTCCCAGTTCTCGTGGGGCACCGGCGAGCACGGTGAACCACGCATCGAGCGTCGGAGCCATCTGCGTAGGGGGGGAGTCCACGGCGAAGTGGGTGCATCGGCGGGCCGGATGGGAAGCGAAGGTGAATTCGGTGTTGATGCCGAAGTTGCCGCCCGTCCCACCACGCAACGCCCAGAACAAATCAGGGTTCTCGGCTGCAGACGCTGTCACGATCTCGCCGCCGGCCAACACGACCTGGCTGGAAATCAGTTGATCGCTGGTCATCCCGAGTGAGCGCATGCTGAACCCGAGGCCGCCGCCCAGTGTCAGACCGGCGACACCCACAGTCGGACATTGGCCGCCCGGAAACATGACGTCGGATGGCTTCAGCGCCACGGCGACATCCTTGTTCAGTGCGCCGCCGCCGACGACGATGCGGCCCGATTGAGCTTGGTAGCGAACGGAATTCAGGCGACCAGTCGAGATGACCAGTCCCTCATTGGTCGAATAACCCATGCAGCTGTGCCCGCCGGAACGAGGCACGCATGGCAGGCCGTTGTCCCCTGACCACGCGAGGGTATGGGCGACGTCTTCGGGCGTCGCGCACACCGCAACACCCGCCGGTCGCACGCTCGCGAAGCGTTGATTGAGAGGCAGCCCGAACGACTCGAATTGCGCGTCGCCAGGACGAAGTACGTGTCCGCGAAGATTCGCGGCCAACTCCTTCCACGCCGCCTCGGATGGTGTGTTGCGTTTGGGCGGAGTGCATCCAGCGCCGACGGCCGCAACGGCAGTAAGTGCTCCAGCTCGGAGGAGTTGTCGGCGAGTGAATCGAGTCAACGCAAGATCGTGGCAACAATGCCGGCGAGATAACCCAGCCGAGCCACTTCCGAGGGCCGGAATCCCGGCCCGCCCGGGCGGCCGAGGACGATCGCCGTGTCGGGTGCGCCGAGTGGGGCGGCCGCCAAGGCGGTGTCCATGTCACGCCACACCTGGGGCACCCAGCCTTCCTCGGCGTCCAGCACTTCGGCGTGCGCGATCGGCATCCACGGGGCTTCCGTGGCGCGCGTCTCCGGTGCACTGGGGCTGCCGACGATCCGCTCGAGCACTCCGTCATTCAGATGGACCACCGTGCACCAACCCACCCGCAACACCCGGGGAGCCTCGTCTGCCAGGACTTGCAGCCTGGCCGCTCTGCCATGGGCTGCTGCGATGTGATCGACGAGTTCGAGTTCGCGGTGCGCCTCGAGCAGCCCGGAGTGGGGTTTGATCGTGTCGACGCGGACGCCTTCGAGCCGCTCGGCGGCGGTGATGAGCATGTCCGGCATCGCCCCGGGGGCCAGGTCGACCACTAGATCGTCGATCGCAAAACCCGGCCCGCGTTCGACGACGTCCAGGGACAAGATGTCGGCACCGACCGTCCCGAGGGCCAGCGCGAGTGATCCGAGGCTGCCGGGCCGGTCCTCGAGTTGGACCCGCAGCAGATACGACGTCACGCGGACACTGTTTCACAGTGATTCCCGGTCAGCATGCCGGCGCGGCCGTTGATCAGCTGCGAATGTAAACGGTGCATGGGCCGGGGCCGCATCCGAAAGCGGGCCGGAATCGATGGTCGGCACGCGCGATGCGGCCTGCGAACGAGTTGTCGCCGACCATCAACACCTCGACGTCCGGGTTGTCGAGCAACATTCGGGTCTGTTCGATACCGACGTCGTCGGGGATGCGAAAGGCGACCCGCGACAGGTCGTGTGGCCAGGCCAGATAGGGGAGATCGACGGTTTTGTCGAACAGCGTGATCGCGCCGGGGCGCAGCGAACCCATGAGGGTGACGAATGCCCCGGGCGGTCCGTCCGCCCCGACTGCGGAGCGACGCTGGACATCCGTCAGGTGGGGATAGGTACTCAGCGGAGGACCTTCACCAGTCAGTCCCGGATAGGCCGCCCACAATCCCTGTCCGGCGGCCAGCGCGGCGAGCGAAAAGACCGCCAGCCGCGCTGCTGGAGGGCGCAGACTCCAGATCGCTCCCACCGCGAACGCCAGCACCAGCCCGGCAAAACCCAGCACATAGCGCGCCACCGCCGGGTCGGGCGTCGCCAGCGTCGCTGCGAAGCAGACCCACACCGCACCCGACCTGGTCCGCGCAGCCCGGACGATCGCGAACGGCAGCGCTACGAGAAACAGCAGACCCAGACCGCCGATCCGCATGTCGAAAGCCGGAAACGGCGGCCAGATCGTGGTCCACGATTGCGCGATTCGCCCCAGCATCGAGCCGTCGAGATGTGGGGCCTTCGCACCGGACTGCAGAAGGGCCGCCACGGTATGCGTGCCGGGCAGGTGTACCGGCCCGACGTCGAGTCGCACCGGCCACACCGGATTTCCATGCCGGACAACATTGTTCACGTACGTCGGCGCCCCGAACGCAAGAGCTGCTCCCCACGCGCCGGCAACCGCGCCACGGTGGCCGGCCCGCCAGCCGTGAACCGATAGGACAAGAAGTAACAGCACCGCGGCCACAGGTGCGGTCGGCTTGGAGCCCAGGAACAATCCCGTCGCAAGGCCGGCGAGAAGCAGCGTCGAAACACTTGCAGGCATCAACACGAAGGCGATCGCCGTCAACAACAGCGCGGCCGAGCCAACATCGACGTAATTGGAGGGCAACTGCAGAAACACCGCGGGAACCGTGAGCCACGCTGCACCGGCTGCCACGGCATGACTTGTGCGCGCCCCCTGACCGCGGGCGATCGTCCCAACGGCCAAAGCCCCAATAAGTCCGAGCAGCAGATGGCCGATCTCCACCAGGCGGTCTTCGGGCAACAACGAGCGCCACGCCACGAAGATGTCCTCCACGACATGCGGATAGCTCGACAGGTAAGGCACATCGACCGGGATGTCGGCGAAAGTCCCGCGCTGCAACGCGAAATTCACGTACGGCAGGTGGTAGCCCAGCGCATCCCACTGCCACACCGGCAGGTAGTACGCCGCCACGACGGCCACGATCACGGCGCAGACGCTCACCACCAGAAGGGGCAGTGTCTCGATGCTCACCGAGTTCCGCCAGGCCGCCTGCCGCGGGGCAACTCCGCGCCGCCGAGTAATGAGCCGCCGAGCAATAAGCAGCACAACCAGACACGTCAACGACAGCGTCGCCGCCACGTAGACACCGGTCAGCGCCCCGAGGTAGCCCAGTGCCTGCACAGCGGCCAACACACCTGTCACCGCAAGCAGGGCCCGGGCCAACAGCACGCGCATCACTGTCGCAGATCGGCGACCCTTTAGGCTTGTCGATCGTGTCCCAGATCTCTCGCGATGATGTCGCGCGGCTCGCGAAGCTGGCCCGGCTCGCGCTGACCGACGGCGAACTCGACCATTTTGCCGGCCAACTCGACGCCATCCTGGGCCATGTGAGCCGGGTTCAGGCAGTCGACGTCTCCGGGGTCAAGGCCACCGACAACCCGCTCAAGGATGTCAACGTCACCCGGCCCGACGCCGTGCAACGTGGGCTCTCTCAGGAACAAGCCCTGGCCGAGGCGCCGTCGGCCGTCGACGGGCGATTCGCCGTTCCGCAGATCCTGGGGGAGGAGCAGTGATGAACCAGGCAGAGATCGTTCGGCTCGACGCGGCCACCCTCGGCGAGAAGATCGCCGCCAGGGAGCTGTCCTCCGTCGAGGTGACGCAGGCTCACCTCGACCAGATCGCCGCCACCGACGACAGCTATCGGGCGTTCCTGCACGTCGCCGCCGATGAGGCGCTGGCCACCGCCGCCGAAATCGACAAATCGGTGTTCGCCGGCGAGCCCCTGCCGTCCCCGCTCGCGGGCGTGCCGCTGGCCCTCAAAGACGTCTTCACCACTACCGACATGCCCACGACGTGCGGTTCGAAGATCCTCGAGGGTTGGGTGTCGCCCTACGACGCGACGCTGACCGCGCGCATCCGGGCCGCCGGCATCCCGATCCTCGGCAAGACCAACATGGACGAGTTCGCCATGGGCAGCTCGACGGAGAATTCCGCCTACGGCCCTACCCGCAACCCCTGGGACACCGAGCGGGTACCCGGCGGATCCGGTGGTGGCAGCGCTGCCGCGCTGGCAGCGTTCCAGGCGCCGCTGGCCATCGGCTCCGACACCGGCGGCTCGATCCGGCAGCCCGCCGCCCTGACCGCAACCGTCGGGGTCAAGCCGACCTACGGGACGGTGTCGCGCTACGGGCTGATCGCCTGCGCGTCATCGCTGGATCAGGGCGGGCCGTGTGCCCGCACGGTTCTCGACACCGCGTTGCTGCACGCCGTCATCGCGGGCCACGACCCCCGGGACTCCACGTCGGTCGACGTCGAGATCCCCGATGTCGTCGGAGCGGCGAAAACCGGAACCAAAGGTGATCTGAGCGGTGTGAAGATCGGCGTGGTCAAGCAGCTGCGCAGCGGTGAGGGCTACCAGCCCGGCATCCTCGCCTCCTTCGACGCGGCTGTCGAACAGCTCACGGCGCTGGGCGCTCAGATCAGCGAAGTGGACTGTCCGCACCTGGATTACTCGCTGCCGGCGTACTACTTGATTCTGCCGTCAGAGGTGTCGAGCAATCTGGCTCGTTTCGACGCTATGCGCTACGGGCTGCGGGTCGGTGACGACGGCACTCACAGCGCCGAAGAGGTCATGGCTCTCAGCAGGGCCGCCGGTTTCGGGCCGGAAGTTAAGCGCCGCATCATCATTGGTACCTACGCCCTGTCGGCCGGCTACTACGACGCCTATTACAACCAGGCGCAGAAGGTCCGCACGCTGATCGCCGCCGATCTCAACAATGCCTACGAGAAGGTCGACGTCCTGATTTCGCCGTCGACACCGACGACGGCATTCCGGCTCGGGGAGAAGGTCGACGATCCGCTGGCGATGTACCTGTTCGACCTGTGCACGTTGCCGCTGAACCTAGCCGGGCACTGTGGGATGTCCGTGCCGTCCGGGCTGTCGCCTGACGACAACCTGCCGGTCGGGTTGCAGATCATGGCACCCGCATTGGCCGACGACAGGCTGTATCGGGTCGGCGCGGCCTACGAAGCGGCACGTGGGCCCCTGCCGTTTGCCATCTGAGCGGCGTTCGTCATCTGAGCCGCGTTTGCCATCTGAGCGGACCTCGCCTCGGGCAAGATAGTGCCCATGCGAATCGGAGTGCTCACCGGCGGTGGCGATTGTCCCGGACTCAACGCGGTCATCCGCGCCGTTGTCCGTACCTGCGACTCCCGTTACGGATCCTCGGTAGTCGGGTTCCTCGACGGTTGGCGAGGCCTGCTGGAAGACCGTCGTATCCAGCTGCATAACGACGACCGCAACGATCGCCTGCTCGCCAAGGGCGGGACCATGCTCGGTACGGCCCGGGTGCATCCCGACAAGCTGCGCGCCGGACTGGACCAGATCAAGCAGACCCTCGATGACAACGGCATCGACGTGCTGATTCCGATCGGTGGGGAAGGCACCCTGACCGCCGCCCGCTGGCTGTCGGAAGAAGGTGTCCCGGTGGTCGGTGTGCCGAAGACCATCGACAACGACATCGACTGCACCGACGTGACCTTCGGGCACGACACCGCCCTGATGATCGCGACCGAGGCCATCGACCGCCTGCACAGCACCGCGGAATCGCATCAGCGGGTGATGCTCGTCGAGGTGATGGGCCGACATGCCGGCTGGATCGCGTTGAACGCCGGGCTCGCCTCGGGCGCACACATGACATTGATCCCCGAGCAGCCGTTCGACGTCGAGGACGTGTGCCGTCTGGTCAAGAAGCGCTTCCAGCGGGGAGAGGCGCACTTCATCTGTGTGGTCGCCGAGGGAGCCAAACCGGCTGCCGGATCCATGCAGCTGGCGCAGGGCGGCACCGACGAATTCGGCCATGAGAAGTTCACCGGGGTGTCTCAGCAGCTGGCCGCCGAGGTGGAGAAACGGATCAAGAAGGAAGTGCGGGTGACCGTGCTGGGCCACATTCAGCGCGGCGGCACTCCCTCGTCCTATGACCGCGTGCTCGCCACCCGGTTCGGCGTGAACGCGGCCGACGCCGCCCATGCAGGCGAATACGGGGTGATGGTGTCGCTCCGCGGCGAGACCATCGGCCGCGTCCCGCTGGCGGATGCCACCCGTCAGCTCAAGCTGGTGCCGCAGAGCCGCTACGACGACGCGGCGGCCTTCTTCGGCTGACCACTAGACTCCCGGGCATGGCTATCGGTACCGACGTCGAGCTGCTCGAATACGACGATGTGATCTCCCGCTTCGATCCCGTTCTCGGGCTCGAGGTGCACGTCGAGTTGTCGACCGCCACCAAGATGTTCTGTCCCTGCTCGACGACGTTCGGCGGGGAGCCCAACACCCAGGTGTGCCCGGTCTGCCTGGGCATGCCGGGAGCATTGCCGGTGCTCAACGAGATGGCCGTCGAATCGGCGATCCGGATCGGGCTGGCACTCAATTGCGAGATCGTCTCGTGGTGCCGCTTCGCCCGGAAGAACTACTTCTATCCGGACATGCCGAAGAACTACCAGATCTCGCAGTACGACGAGCCGATCGCCATCAACGGTTACCTCGACGTTCCCCTCGATGACGGCACAACCTTCCGGGTCGACATCGAACGCGCGCACATGGAGGAAGACACCGGGAAGGCGACGCACATCGGCGGTGCGACCGGCCGGATCCAAGGTGCGACGATGTCGCTGCTCGACTTCAACCGTGCGGGTGTGCCGCTGATCGAGATCGTCACGAGGCCGATCGAAGGCGCCGGTGAGCGCGCTCCCGAAGTCGCCCGCGCGTATGTCACCGCGCTTCGGGATCTGTTGCGCGGACTTGATGTATCCGACGTTCGGATGGACCAGGGCTCGCTGCGCTGCGACGCCAACGTGTCGCTTCGCCCGATCGGCCGGCAGGAGTTCGGCACTCGCACCGAGACGAAGAACGTCAACTCGCTCAAGAGCGTCGAGGTGGCTGTCCGCTATGAGATGCGGCGCCAGGCAGCGATTCTGGCCGAAGGCGGCAGCATCCACCAGGAGACCCGCCACTTTCATGAAGACGGCCACACCTCATCCGGCCGCGCGAAGGAAACCGCCGAGGACTACCGGTACTTCCCGGAGCCGGACCTAGAACCGGTGGCCCCCAGCCGGGAACGGGTTGAGGAGCTGAGGAGCACCATTCCCGAGCTACCGTGGTTGGTGCGCAAGCGGATTCAAGACGAGTGGGGCATCTCCGATGAGGTCATGCGCGACCTTGTGAACGCCGGTGCTGTCGATCTGGTTGCGGCGACCGTGAAGCATGGTGCATCCAGCGAGTCGGCCCGGGCCTGGTGGGGCAACTTCCTGGTGCAGAAGGCCAATGAAGCCGGAATCGAACTCGACGCCCTCGCGATCACACCCAAGCAGGTCGCCGCTGTCGTCGCTCTCGTCGACGAGGGGAAGCTCTCGAACAAGTTGGCACGTCAGGTTATCGAAGGCGTCCTGGCGGGGGAGGGCGAACCCGAGCAGGTCATGGCGGATCGCGGGTTGGCCCTGGTCCGTGACGACACGTTGATCACCGCGGCTGTCGATGAGGCGCTGGCCGCCAGTCCGGACATCGCCGACAAGATCCGGGGCGGCAAGATCCAGGCCGCGGGTGCAATCGTCGGCGCGGTGATGAAGGCGACCAAGGGTCAGGCGGACGCTGCTCGGGTCAGGGAACTCGTGCTGTCGGCCTGCGGGCAAACCGGCTAGCCCTCAGGCGCTCAACTGACGCCCGATCAACCAACGTTCCCGCAGGGTCCGGCAGCTGTGTGCCGACAAGGGCTCGGGCACGTTGTAGCCGGGCAGAACGGCGGCGGCGCCGGCGAAATCCTGGTCGTGAACCTCCTGGTTGGCCACCACCACGGTGGCTAGCCCCGCGGCTCGCGCTGCACGCAGGCCGTCGGCGCAGTCCTCGACGGCCATCGCGTGTGCCGGGCTGACCCCGAGCTCTTCCAGCACCCGCAGGTACACCTCGGGGTCCGGTTTCGGTTGCGACACTTCGTCGCTCGTCACCATGACCTCGACCACGCCGTCGCCGATCAGATCACGCACGAGCGGCCCGATCTCGGCATGGCTACCGGCGGTCGCGATGGCGATCCGAACGCCCGAGCAGTGCAGGCCCCACACCAAATCGCACACAATCGGACCGTCTGAATCGGGATCGGCCAGGATGGCGTCGATGTCGAAGATGACGGCTTCCAACGCAGGCACGTCGGCGCGAGCGCACCGGGCACGGTCCCACCAGAAGGTCATGCGAGTGAGTATGCGGCGGTGGCGCGACGGGCGTATCCCCCGTTTAGGGGAGACGGGTGGTGGATGACCTACCGTGAGCGCATGGGACCGGTGCGGGTGGTGCTCGTTGACGACCACGAGATGGTCATCGAAGGATTGAAGGCGATGCTCGCGCCCTTCGCCGACCGCCTGGAAGTCGTGGGAGTCTCGGTCGGCGCCGAGCGGGCGTTGGGGATCATTCTCGAGCTGCAGCCCGACATCGTGCTGTGCGACGTACGAATGCAGGGTGCCAGCGGCCTCGACCTCTGCCGCGAAATCCGTGAGCGCGATCCCGGCCGCAAGGTGATTCTGCTGTCGGTCTACGACGACGAGCAGTACCT
>Ga0075163_10001072_pt1 | contig 36482 bp, 23 predicted proteins | sample JI1023141ADNA_FD_71478 | JGI IMG/M metagenome (GOLD analysis project Ga0075163, IMG submission 71478) | Wastewater effluent complex algal communities from Wisconsin, to seasonally profile nutrient transformation and Carbon sequestration -... | ecosystem: Engineered > WWTP > Effluent > Algae...
AATGTTGTATGCGCCAGTACCCCTGCAATAATCACACTCCGCATTCCTCGTTCGCCTCGTTAATCAATCTGTTAAAAGTGGGCGCAAGTAATAAAATCTCTTCATGATTTTAAGGCCACTCGTGTAAACAGAAAAAAAATCCGTTAGAATCATTGACGTTGGAACATGTGCTAACGATTTCGTGTTAGATATAATCCCAATAATTCACATGGCAAAAATTTTTATAACCGGATCGACAGATGGCCTTGGAATGCTTGCAGCAAAATCTTTGGTTTCGCTAGGGCATGAAGTTCTCTTACACGCACGCAATCCAGAACGTGGTATTCAGGCACTTACTAAAACAGGTGCCACGCAGTTCGTTACCGCAGACCTAACCAGTATGTCGGATACAATTACACTTGCAAAAAAGGTAAACGACTACGGAATATTTGATGTGATTATTCACAACGCTGGTGTCTATGAAGCAGGACCACAACAAATTGCGGCTGTCAATACATTTGCTCCGTATATATTAACGAGTCTGATCAACAAGCCCAAACGGCTTATCTACCTTAGCTCTGGTTTACATCTTTCCGGAAAGCCCAACCTTGAGCATCTTCATGTTACGGACTCTAAAATTTCATATGCTGACTCCAAGTTACACGTGTTGATGTTGGCTTTTGCGATGGCCCGCATGTGGCCCGATGTTTTTTCCAATGCCGTTAATCCTGGTTGGGTACCCACTAAAATGGGCGGAGCCGGAGCACCTGATGATCTGGAGAAAGGATTTAAAACACAAGTGTGGCTTGCCGATAGTGACGATCCTCAGGCAAAGGTTTCTGGCCGTTACTTCTTTCATCAAGAAGAGAGAGCCACTAATCCTTTCGCACAGCAAGAAAAATTGCAGGAACAATTTATGGCACATTGTGCGGCAATCACCAATATAAGAATGCCTGTAACTTAGTAATTAAGAAATGCTTAAGTGATTTGTTTCAGCTAGCTTTATATAATCGTAACTTTTTAAACCTTGAACATATTGGCTTTTCAGGTAATCAAAAAGAATACTTGGAGAGATTTTTTTGGTTCACTCTTAACTCACCTGATAACTTCATCCAGTGTAATATGACTTGATGTATGCGTTGGCTTACCTTAAAAAACAAAAAACCGCTAATTCTTTCGAATTAAGCGGTTTTTGATTAATTTTTGTAGTCCCAACGGGAATCGAACCCGTGTTACCAGAATGAAAATCTGATGTCCTAACCCCTAGACGATGGGACCGTTCTAAAAATTGGAGGTGCAAAGATAGATTGCTGTTCTGCAATTGCAAACGTAACCGTTAAAAAAGTTGTGGGTAGAGATTTAATTCATTGGTTTTAGCGGTCAGGAAGTATAATTTTGGCATCGCAATTTTAAAATCTTATACCATGACAAAAGTTGGAATTAACGGCTTCGGTCGTATTGGCCGCCTGGCGTTCAGAGCTGCTGTAAACCGCAAAGACATTGAGATAGTTGGAATCAACGATCTGGTTGAGCCCGATTACATGGCTTATATGTTGAAGTATGATTCTACTCACGGCCGTTTTGATGGAACCGTAGAAGTAAAAGATGGAAATCTGGTAGTAAACGGAAAAAAAATCCGCGTTACAGCCGAGAAAGACCCTGCCAACCTGAAATGGTCTGATGTAGGTGCAGAAATTATTATTGAATCAACGGGTTTATTCCTAACCCAGGCCGATGGACAAAAACACATTGCCGCTGGTGCAAAGAAGGTTGTGTTCTCAGCTCCAGCTAAAGATGATACACCTACTTTTGTAATGGGTGTTAACCACAAAAAATTAACGGCACAGCATACTATTGTATCTAATGCATCTTGTACTACAAACTGCCTTGCTCCGTTGGCAAAAGTATTGAACGATAAGTTTGGTATTGCCGAAGGATTGATGAGCACAGTACATGCCGTTACCGCAACTCAAAAAACTGTTGATGGTCCTTCAGCAAAAGATTGGCGCGGTGGCCGTGGTGCATATCAGAATATTATCCCTTCTTCAACAGGTGCAGCTAAGGCAGTTGCCTTGGTAATTCCTGAGTTGAAAGGAAAATTAACAGGTATGTCTTTCCGCGTTCCGGTTGCCGATGTTTCTGTAGTTGACTTAACTGTGCGTCTGGAGAAAGCAGCTTCTTACGAAGATATCAAGAAAGCTATGAAAGATGCTTCGGAAGGCGAGTTGAAAGGAATTTTAGGTTATACAGAAGATGATGTTGTATCGCAAGATTTTATTGGCGATGCGCGTACTTCAATCTTTGATGCCAAAGCCGGTATTGCGCTTAACGATAAGTTTGTAAAAGTGGTATCGTGGTACGATAACGAGTGGGGATATTCTAACAAGATTATTGATCTTGTACAGGAGTTAGCGAAGTTATAATTGTACATTTTATAAAGTAAAAAGGGTTGATCGCAAGATCAACCCTTTTTTTATTTTCAATACCCGCCTGTTGATTCTAAAAAAATTCTTAGCGAAAGGCTGCTGTTACATTATCTTTTTTTATTCCAATTCGAAAGCCATCAACCAAGGGCTTATTTTTTTTGCTTCTGTCCAACCAAGAATACCGCAAAATGGGGTATTCGTCAGAGTGTTGAAGTTTCAACATTTGACGAATTATTAATCTAACATTTAATCTATGAGTAAACTACTACGATTTTTGTGTACAGCAGCGTGTGTCATGGGGTCGGTATTTGCTTTCGCGCAAAGCAAAGTATCGGGTCGTGTTACATCTGCTGATGATGGTTCGGCATTGCCAGGCGTTAATGTTTTGGTAAAGGGAACAACCAGCGGTGCAGTTACCGACACCGATGGCCGATATGAACTGCAGGTAGATAAGCCTGATGCCGTTCTTCTGTTTTCGTTTATTGGTTTTGTTTCTGAAGAAATTGCTGTAGCTGGACGCACAACCCTTGACGTTTCGCTGAAGCAAGACATCACCCAACTCTCTGAGATTGTGATTACGGGCGTGGCAGAAGGAACATCAACCAAAAAAATAGGCTTTGCCATTGGTAAAATTGGTGAAAAACTTTTAGCAGAAGTACCCGCAGTGGATGCCGGGAACGCTTTGCGTGGAAAAGTTTCAGGCGTTCAGATTATTCAGCAATCTGGAACGCAAGGCACTGCGGCTTCAATTCGTTTGCGTGGCGCTACTACTATTTCAAATGAAGTTAATCAAGAGCCTCTCATTATTATCGATGGTATAATCACTCCGCCAGGCAGTAGTTCATTGGCTGATATTAACATGAATGATGTAGAGTCTATTGAAGTTGTGAAAGGTGCAGCCGGTGCAGCTTTGTATGGTTCGCTGGCGGGTAATGGAGTGGTGCAGATTATAACCAAACGTGGAAGCAAGTTAAACAACGCTACAACTTTTACGTTCAGATCGGAAGCGGGTATTTCACAGATGCAACGCTTTATGAAAATCAATCAAAGCCACAATTATCAATTAGATGGTAATGGGCAAATTGCATTGGATGGTTCTGGTAATCCGTTGAATGACCCCAACACCATTATTGATAATCCCTGGCCGCTCCGCTACAATCATCAGAAGGAATTATTTGAAAATCGCGGTTTTTATTCGAACTACTTTTCGATGGCTTCAAACTCTGGTAACACCAGTTATTTTACTTCCGTAGATCAACTTTCGCAAGGTGGTGTAATTGAAGGGCTTCGTGCATTTGAGCGGAGCAACATTCGTTTGAATGTAGATCATCGTGTAAACGAAAAATTTAATGTTTCCATTAGTTCGCTTTACACTTCATCCAATGGCCCTGCTGTAGCTTCTGAAGGTGAACAAACTGGTATTGTATATGAAGTACTTCGCTTAAGCCCCACGGCAAACATTCGGGATGTAAATTTTGATGGCCAACCCTACATCACAACCAACATTGGAAAAGTATTTAACATTGGTCGCAACTCAAACAATCCTTTGTACAGAGCTTACAACGATAAGAATACTGTTGATCGCGATCGCATACTTGGAAATTTTGCCGCACGTTATGACATCGCCTCCTGGTGGAAAGTAGATGGCCAGATTTCATACGATCGTTCAACCCGAAAACGAAATAGATTCCTGGATAAGAAATACCTGAACATTAATTCAAGCGAGGCAACTCCATATAGCAACAGTTCTATTTTTAAAGAGAATGTTCTTAACACAGCAAAGGTTTATTCCTTTACAAATACGTTCTCAAAAGCATTTGGAAAATTGAGCACAGCATTGTCATTGCGCTATCAGGCTGAAGATTATTTGTATGAAGAACTGGAAGTATCTTCTGTTTCTAATCTTGTAGTGGACGGAATCGATCAAACGGAGAATATTCCCACAGATGCCATTCGTTCTACTTCGCTCACCGAGATTTTCAGAGCTCAGAATTATTTCGCCAACCTTCGGCTAGATTATGATTCAAAGTACATTGTGGAAGGATTGATCCGAAGAGATGAGTCTTCTTTGTTTGGTGCCAATAACCGTACCCGTACATTCTACCGGGTATCAGGGGCATATCGTTTATCACAAGATATTGCCATTCCGGGTGTGCAGGAGTTTAAACTCAGAGCTTCGTATGGTACTTCCGGTCAACGTCCGCCATTCAATGCGCAATACGAACGTGTGCCATTGGTAAATGGTAGTTACCTGTTAGGAACCGGCACCAAAGGTAATCCGGATTTAAAACCTTCAACTATTAGCGAGTTTGAAACGGGTATTAATGTTGACTTTCTGAAGCGCTTCTCATTTGAATTTACCTATGCGCAAGCTACTGCCGATGATCAGATTCTTTTGGTGCCATTGTCGGCAACAACAGGTTATGCTAACCAATGGCAAAATGCAGGCTCAGTTGAATCTAAAACATTTGAGTGGTCGCTCAACACTAAAATTGCTGACAAACAAAAATTAAAGTGGGATGTAGGTATCGTGGGAAGCACCACAAGAAGTATGGTAACAAAGCTCAATCGTTCTGAGTTTGGTTATGAAGGTGGTGGTGTTGGCAGTGCATCATTTTTCAGAATTAAAGAAGGTGAAAGAATAGGGGCAATCTATGGTGGGGTAATAGCCAGTAGTTTGTCTGAACTTACAGTTGGTGAAAATGGATTTGTAAATAATTTGGAAAGTGTTACCGACAGGCCGTTGTCAGACTTTACAATCAACCGCGATGGTTTTGTAATTCTTAATGGAACTGAATTTACACCTGCAGAACGTACTTATAACATTGTTGATGCCACAAGCCGCGCACGGGTTGAACAGAAAATAGGAGATAGTACCCCCGATTTTATTTTCGGTATTAACAATACGATCAGTTATAACAGACTTTCACTTTATGTTTTAGTTGATGCGCAGATTGGCGGTGATATAGCCAACGTGAATAAACAAAATATGATGTTTAATGAAATTGCTACTGAGGTTGATCAGGCTGGTTATCCGGAAGGGCAACGCAAACACGGTGAATACTTTAGTATCCTTTCCAATTCAGGCGCTGCTCCCAATCAGTTCTTTATTGAAGATGGTACTTTTACTACTTTACGTGAAGTCTCTTTGAGCTACACCTTCTCGAAAGACGTACTTTCTAAAATTGGAAAAGTGGGTAGTGCATTTAAAGATGCACGGTTATCGTTAACAGGTCGCAACCTGTTAACATTTACGAATTATTCTGGTTGGACTCCCGAAGTGGCCGCAACAGGTGGAACAGATGGTGTAAACTTTAATCCGTTCAATTTCCGGGCCGACTACGGTGCAGTTCCAATTTTCAGAACCTATGCGGTATCACTTCAATTAAGATTTTAAAAGACGATTATTATGAGATTCAAATCAATAAATCTGATTGTTACAATCACACTACTTTTTTCAAGTTGTCTTGATCTGGACATTCCTAATCCGAATGATCCAACTACAGAAACTGTACTGTCCGATCCGGGTAATCTCACTTCAATAACAAGTGGAATTTTGAACGGAGTGTTCGGCCCTTATTCACCTTCATCCTTTTATGGTGTTAACTCCAGTCTTGAATGGACAGCAGATCATACTACCATGACCAACAATGTGCTTTCGTGGTGGTCTATTTTTAAAACAGAGCCGCGGCAACAATTAACCAATTCCATTTCGTGGCCAAACAAAGCTTCTATGCTTGAACCCTGGAATCAATGGAATGGTACCGTAGTAAATGCCAACACAGTAATCAGAACGTTGGAAGAAAATGAAGACCTGACTGATGAACTAACAGGATTGCTGGCCGCTAATTATTTTGCAAGAGGAATGGCGTTAGGTTATATCGGTAATGTGTTCGATAAAGGTTACATCGTACCATTAAGTGGCGATCCTGCTTATGTGCCGGTATTAGTTCCATATGCCGATGTAGTGGAAGAAGCGTTGTCGAATCTTGAGCGAGCCATTGAGTTGTTCGATGAAGTTCCGGATTTTGTATTGCCTGATGAATTATTAAATGGGCTGGGATACACTAGTGAGGAGATGGCAGCACTGTGCCATACGTACTATGCACATATTCTGGTCTCTTCTGCGCGTAATGCCACACAGAATGCGGCTACAGATTGGGCCAAAATTAAAGAACATGCACAGGCTGGTATTGACCTAGATTTTATAATAGATGCTGATGGCTCTAACATCACCCATGCGTTTCAATATGGTTCAGGAATTTTCTGGTACTTCCGGGTAGACCATCGCGTAATGCGCCACTTCAATCCAAACTTACCAAAACGTTTTCCTGACAATGCAACAGCACCTACAAGTCCGTACACTGAAGCATTTTTAAAGGGGGCGGGTTATACTGGTGATAAGCGATTGGATGCATACTTTTTATTTGAACCGGATCTTTCATTCTACAATCCTGCACGCGATGCCGGAAGGTTACGGAGTCATTACCGCATTAAGCGCTACGATGCTTTGTTCGAAGCGCAGGGAATAGGAGCATCGGTGTTCATGTACAAATATGCAAACCAACTTCTTTTAGCAGAGGCTGAAGCTATGACAAATAATCTTACCGCAGCAATTGCTATTTTAAATGATCCGGCCAATCCAAGAAAAGCAGTGGGCGATTTGCCATCGCTGGCCACCACGCTTACTAAACAAGAAGTTTTAGACTTGATTTTTGCTGAACGCGATATTGAATTAGGTCGTACTGACTTTGGTTTGCCATTTTTCGATATGCGTAGAAAGAGTGCTTTGCAGCGAGGCACCTTACTTCATTTGCCGGTACCAGCCGATGAATTGGTAACACAAGGTTTTCCGGTTTATACATTTGGCGGAGTAGATTCAGCGGATGGTGTAAACACAGCCGATGGAAGTAATTCCTGGTTGAACTAAACTTAATTTCTAAAACTTACATCCAAGAGAAGGGGGGAATTTTTCTCCTCTTCTCTGTTTTGTTTTAATGCTATGATAAAAAATTTGATGTTTTTGATTTTGGTGAGTGTGTTTGCAAACGCGCAGGCGCAGCCACTTCTATTGGTTTTGAACAAAGGTGAAAATACGTTGCAGGTAATTGATCCTGAAACCATGAAGGAAATAAAGTGGGTTGCCACAGGTGAAGGCCCTCACGAAATTGGTGTGGATACAGAAAGGCAAGTAGCCTATGTGGCAAACTATGGTCATCAACAACCCGGCAACTCACTTTCAATTTTTTCGCTTGCCACATTTAAAGAAACGCGTCTCGATCTTGGAGCTTTGAAACGCCCGCACGGACTGGTGTACAAGTCGGGTAAGGTTTTTGGCACGGCTGAATTTAGCCGGACTGTATTTCGGTATGATGTAGTTTCTGGTAAGGTTGATTGGATTCAGGGTACGGGCAAAAGCATCTCGCACATGCTGGCAATTTCCACCAACGGCAAAAGAGTTTTTACAACGGATATACTTTCTAACTCCGTTACCGTAATAGATGTAGATATGCCGCCACTTCCTCAATATATTGTATCGGTTGCAGTAGATACCAAACCAGAAGCCATCGCTTTGTCTCATGATGATAGCGAGTTGTGGGTAGGCCACAATGACTCCGGTACTATTGCTGTGATCGATACAAAAACACTTACTATTCAACGTAAGTTGGAAGGCTTTAAAGTTCCTATCCGCATTCATTTTACACCAGATGGTTCTGGGGTTCTGGTTTCTGATCCGGGCGCACCCGAGCTTGTTTTATTAGATGCAAAGACAAAATCCGTAAAGCATAAATTAGCTATGCCCGGTGTGCCAGTAGGTATAACTATGGATAAAGCTGGTAAGTATGCGTACATCGCGCTTACGCAGGCAAATAAAATTGTAAAGATTAATCTGGAAACGATGAAAGAGGAAGGTCAATGTTCAACAGGCCAAAACCCCGATGGTATTGTTTGGGTGTTAACTAAAACATAGTTGCTTTGGGAATGCGGAGTACGTTGTTGATAATGCTGATGTTTGTTGGGTTAAAATACTCTTCAGCACAAATATTTTCATCTATTAATTATGGAATGGAACATGGATTGCCTCAATCGCAGGTTACAGCCATTACGCAAGACGATTATGGATATCTCTGGCTCGGTACTTTTTCGGGTGGACTTTCACGTTTTGATGGTAAGGAGTTTGTAAATTTTACTACCGGCCATGGATTGGTTTCGCCCGCTGTTTTAAGCCTTGCGTGGACACCCGAAACCTTATGGATAGGAACAGCGCAGGGTTTGAACATAATGACAACAGGTAAGATCAGGCAACATTCCATGCTTCAGCATTTAGAGGTAAACAGTTTGCTCGCCAACGATACCACCATATGGGCAACTACCAGTAAAGGTGGAATTTATCATGTCAATAGTGATACTGGAAAATTCTACTCTTCTGAAAATGGATTTACCGATAAGCAGGTTTTAGATATTGAGTATGATAGTGCAGGTACCTTGTGGGCCTTAACAACAGGCGGTGATATTTATGTTTTTGAAAATGAAAAATTTGAATTAGTTCACACGCTGGAAAACTCGCGAGCCCAATCATTACTCCCGATAGGGACTGAGTTATTGATCGGTACACCAAGAGGTCTGATTACCTATCGGGTTGAGAATAGGAAATTACTGAAGGTAAAGGAGGAATTGCCCCGAGCTGTAGTAAAAGATATTCAGGTTATTGATAATGAACTTTGGCTGGTTATTCAAAACGGTTTATTGTGGAAGACTCAGGATTCATTCACGTGGATGTCGTCAAGTAATGGACTAACCAACGTTCCCATATTTAATATTTTTCATGATAAGGAAGGAATTATTTGGGCTGGTGCTAATGTTTATGGGTTGTATAAATTTTTAAGAGGTCCCTTTCAGCGTATCGCTTTTCCACCTGAGTCTTTTGTAGATGTAATTACAGACATCAAACAATTTGAACCAGGTAAAACATTAATTACCACATTAGGAAAGGGAGCTTTTGAAGTACATCCGGATAACTCTGTTCATCGGGTAAACTTGCCACCTCGTGCCAACAATATTAGTAATGCGGTGGAGTGGAATAATAAGCTAGCATTGGCCTCATTTGAAGAAGGAATCCTGATTTCATCTGGCGATACTTTTAAGCCTATCCCAAATCAACCAGCCTACGCTACACCACCGTTTTTCGCTGCCAGTATTGATAATGAAGTTTTTGTTTCAGATCGCAAATCGCTTTTTGTAATGCGAAACGATGGGCTGGAAAAAGTGCTGGATGGATTGAATGTTTTTGTGATTCATAAAAACGACACAACTTATATTCTGGGTACAGACAAAGGTTTGTATGAATGGAAATCGGGCGAGGCAATAAAAATTAACACCGAACTTCCGCTTGATCGGCACATGATAACTTCTTTGGTGTACGATGATCAGCAGAATTTTTTAGTCGGCACACTTGGGCAAGGGCTTTGGATTTTTCCGCAAGGTAACCTGAAAACACCAACACCCATTCACTTACTTCCTTTCGATCATATTACGTTTCTGCTTTTTGATGATGATAAGCTATACTGTGGCACACAGCGTGGAATCTGTGTTTACGAATTTTCGTCAGATCTTAAAATCAAATCACAAAAGTGGCTGAACAGAAACAATGGCCTTACTGGAATTGAGACTATAAACGAAACAGGATTTAAGCATGCTTCCGGGCAACTTTGGTTTGGCACAGTAGACGGATTGTTTAGATACGATACCAAAGAAAAATATCCGATTGTTTCCAAGCCAACATTATCCATTACGACAATTGAAGTTTCTGGATTATCAGACTCATTGCTGGTGCAAGGCTGGTTTGCAAAAGTTCCATCCGTTTTGCCAACGCAATCATCCACCATAAACTTTGGATTTAAAGCAGTGAGTTTGTTAATGCCCGAAATGGTTCAATATCAATATCGGCTTACAGGGCTTTCTGATAAATGGTCTGCACCCTCTGCTCAGAACAGCATTCGGTTTACAAACCTCGCTCCGGGCGATTATAACTTTGAAGTGCGGGCAGTAAATGAGGTGGGCGTTGAACTTGACCGCAAGTCGATGGTCTTTCATATTTTAATTCCCTTTTGGCAAACATGGTGGTTTCGGGTGCTTGTTGTGGTTTTAATTTTAGTTCTGGTGTGGATCATTATCCGCTTGCGAATTTCGAGTGCTATGAAACTGCAACTTCAGGTTGAAAAGCAGAACCGGCAAATGCGCAGGGAGCTTGCAAAAGATTTTCATGATGAGTTGGGCAATCACCTGGCCTCCATTATTTCTTTGCTTCAGGTTCTGAAAGTAAAAGCCACCACTATACCCGAAAGTTTGAACACTCAGTTTGCTTCATTGGATCGTCACGCACAAGAACTTTTTTTTGGTACCAAAGACTTCATTGCATCAATTGATCCACAACACGAAACGCTGGAATGGACGTTACTTTACTTGCGTGATTTTGGCGAGCAACTTTATTCAGGAACAGCAATCGCTTTTGGATTTGCATCCACCGAACCGTGGCAGCAAGCCTTACAGGTGCGCGCATACTTTTCGCGCCACTTAATTCTGATCTTTAAAGAGGCCATGACCAATGCCCTGAAACATTCAGGTGCAACTGAGGTAACGTTTTTTGTTTCAAAAGCAGGATCGGATCTCACTTTAAATATTACCGACAATGGAAAGGGTTTTAATGAAGGCTCTGAAGCTGCTTCTGCAGTAGGATTTAAAAGTATGCGGGAGAGGGCAAAGAAGATTGATGCCATGCTAATGATTCAATCTTCCGAAAAGGGAACAACAATTACAATTAAAAAAGAAAACTATGCACATTGGGCAGGCTAAAGCGCGGGTGGTGATTGTAGAGGATAATACAATTGTTCGGGAAGGTTTTGCTTTTCTGGTTTCATCCAATCCAAAATTTGTTGTGGTTAATACCTATGATCGGGCAGAGGATGCACTTCGAAACTTGGCTGATGATCAGCCTGTGATTATGTTGATGGACATAGCCTTGCCAGGTATGAATGGAATTAAAGCTATTGCAGAGGCTAAGAAATTACGCCCGGCTGTGCATATTCTGATTATATCCGTACACGAAGAAAGTGAAGTTGTATTTGAAGCATTATGTGCCGGTGCGATAGGTTATCTTACCAAGACTTCTAACTACGATCGGGTAACGACAGCGTTGGAGGAAATAATTAATGGCGGTTCGCCCATGAGTTCTCAGATTGCCCGCATGGTGGTTTCTTCTTTTGCCCGAAACCAACGTTCACCTTTATCGCCACGCGAAACGGAGATTCTTACCGAACTGGCTACTGGGAAAAGTTATACCCGGATTGCCGATCAGTTGTTTTTGAGTAAGGATACCATTCGCACGCACATCAGAAATATTTATGCAAAACTTCAGGTTAGTTCTAAGGCCGATGCCATTGCCTTTGCAAAGTCAGAGCGATTGATCTGATTCGAAAATCTGAACTGAAAATACGTCAGAATGGGTGATAGAGGCCCCTGTTTAATTCATCAATCTTGTACCGTAGCTTGATGAGCAGAAACTTTTTCATCATACTGAAATGGTTTAGGTATGAATGTTTCTTAATAGCAGTTTCTAGGAGAGCCAACGAAAAGACCCTCAGACGGAGGGTCTTTTTTTTATCGGATATCAAACAACTTCTTAATAGACGAAACAATACTGGTAGCCAGTACCGCTCCAAGTGTAGCCAGAAAAATATCTTTTTGTGCATCCCAGATGTCGCCTTGCGTACCTAAGTAAGCATCGCCTTGTGCCGGAAAGAATACATCGGCCACAGCCCATTCAATCAATTCATAAAATCCACTTATGGATAACGTAATTTCAATTGGTAAAACCCACGCCACCCAAACCGGAAACCGGAGCCAGCTTAAAAACATTTCGCGCATCGGGTAGGCCAGCAGAAATCCAAAACTAAAGTGAACGATGCGGTCGTAATGGTTGCGTTTCAAATCCAAAGTTTCCATTAGCCAATAGCCAAATGGATTTTCGGCATACGTGTATTTGGACCCATACACATGCAGGCACAGATAAACACAAATAAGCAGATAGCTTAAATCACTAAACTGATATTTTTTGAAAGTGAAAATCAGGAAGCCCAAAAAGATAAACACCAGCGCGTTTTCTAGAATCCAGTTACTGAAATCGGTAGTTCCTGCCAGGGTTGAACCCCATACTACTGCAAAAACTAAAAGGAATAACTGTAACCACCTATTGCTCTTAAGTGGCGTTTTGGTTGGTGAGATTGCGAGGGTGAAGGCCATAGGTTTCAGGTTAAGGATTTGAGATTCTGTTTTAAAAATCTCAAATCCAAAGTTAAAATCAAAACCGTAGAATTTTGTTAAAGACCTTTCAGGTTTTTTTATTGCGGCATTAAAAACCTGAAAGGTCTGGGGTTAACTAACTAATTATTTTCAATACGCGGTGGAATAAGTTTATAAACCACCGGAGTAACCACGCGTGAGAGCAGGGTAGAACTAATCAATCCACCAATTAATACAATGGCAAGTGGCGAGATTAATGGATTGGATGAGAGGGCAATCGGCAGCAAGCCACCAATGGCAGTCATAGAAGTAAGGATGATAGGCAGAAAGCGAACTTCACCGGCTTCGCGGATAGCATCTTCCAATGATTTACCCTGCTGGCGAAGTTGATTGGTAAAATCAACCAGCAAAATTGTGTTCTTCACCTCAATTCCCGCAAGGGCAATTAACCCAATAATAGCTACGAATGAAAGTGAGTTGCCTGTGAGTAACAAAGCCAACACTGCACCCACCACACCAAGTGGAATTACGGATAAAACAATCAGTGTGCTTTTGAATGTGCGAAACTCCAGAATAAGTACCGCAATAAATAAGAAGATAGTCACGATGATTACGCTTTCAAATCCACCAAAAGATTCTTGTCTACTTTCCACTTCGCCACCCATGCCATAACTGTAGCCAGCTGGGAGTTGTATAGCATCCATTTGTTCAATAACATCGGTTACCACATTACCCACCAGAAAGTTTTTATCTACAAAAGCGGTTAGCGAGATCATGCGTACTTTATCGTAGTGATTGATACTTAATGGCGAAGACTCAAGTCGTAATTCTGCCAGTTGTGTAAGCGGCACGGCACGCCCCTGGTTATTGTTTACATAAATATTTTGAAGGGCATCTAATGTCGGTGTACCTGTTTTGCTTTTCGTGAGAATGATGTCAATATCATCTCCGGTTTCGTCAGAAAATTTACCGAGGTTGAGCCCGGCAACAGCCAACCGTACGGTACGGTCAATGGCCAAGGTAGAAACGCCAAGCATTTGAGCTTTCTCTTTATTGATGTCCACTTTAATATCGGACTTCAAATGCATAACCGGATTGGTGATGTAGATAGTGCCCGGAGTTTTTTCAAGAAGTGTTTCTACACGCGTGGCCAACGTGCGCAGGGTATCCAGGTTTTCTCCGAATAAACGAATCTCTACCGGTGCATTAATGGGTGGACCTTGCTCAAAGTTTTTCACTTCAACTTTTGCCCCCGGATAGGGAGTCCACGCAGTTCTAAGTTCTTCAATCAACTTTAGTTTTTCTTCGGCTGAGGTTTCTTCATCCAGTTGAACAAAGATTTGCGTGTAATCGGTGCGTTCGTTTTCAGGTATAACATTGTAATAAATGCGGGGGTTACCCTTGCCTACATTGGTTGCGTAATACTTTACTTGTTTGTGAATCGATAATTCGTGTTCTACTTTTTTAGTGATGCTATCCGTAAAAGCAAGATTAGATTGTAATGGCGTTGTAATCTCCACCATAAACTGTGGCTTTTCGCTTGCTGGGAATAAACTGAAACCGATAAGGGGAAATAATTGTAATGATGCCAGGAAAACAATTAAAGCAACAGCCACCGTCCACCACGGTTTAGCCAGCGCTTTATCTAATAGTTTAGAATAACTACCATTAATTACTTTCTTCAGCGCACGCATAAACATATTTCCGTCAGGATGGCCATGATTTTCTTTCAATAACCTGCTGGATAGAAATGGGATGATCGTTAACGAAACCAACATAGAGGCCAGTACCGATGTGATAACGCCCATAGGCAGACTGCGGATAAATTCACCTGCGCCTTCTGGTAAAAATACCAACGGGAGAAAGGCGATAATGAGTGTGGCGGTGCAGCCTACTACTGCCAATCCAATTTGCTGTGTGGCTTTTAAAGTAGCTTCCAACCGACTATGGCCGTCACGCATCCAGCGCTCAATATTTTCTACTACTACAATACTATCATCCACGAGTAAACCTAACGCCACTACAAGTCCAACTATGCTGAGTTGATTTAAATTATAACCGAGTGCGTTCATTAAAACAATTCCAATGGCCAGCGATAATGGAATGGAGATCATAACAATAAGAGCAGCGCGTTGCCCTAATGGCAATAGCGTGATAGCTACCAATAGAATGGCGAGCATAAAATCAAACCCAAGTCCGCTCAAGCGTTTGTTTACATTGTCGGCCTGATCGAAGTGGTGTACCAGATCGATATTAGCGGGTAATCGTTTTTCGAAATCGGCAATAGCCTGTTTATATACTTTTTGAATTTTAGTAATGTTCTCGCCTTGCTTTTGCGCTGCCGTTACAAATACACTTCGGTAGCCGTTAAGTCGGGTAATGTGTGTTTCGTCTTCAAATGAGGGATACACATCAGCTACATCGCCCAATAAAATATTCTTATTGTTAGCCGAATACACAATCGTATTTTTTATTTCGGTGTGATTAGTATAGTTGCCACTGGTTTTTATGTTGAATGATTTTGTGCCAGCATTTACATTACCTCCGGGTATGTTGGCAATTTCACTTTGTAATGTCCCGATTACGGCTTCGGTTGGAATGCGCATCTGTGCCAGCTTTTCTAATTTCAGATCAATGCGCACAATTTTATCGGGCAAGCCATGTATCTGAACTTTTTTTAGCGATTTAACTTGCTCTAATACTTCCTGCAAATCTTCCGCATACTTCTTTAAGCTTTCGCGCGAAGCGTTTTCTGACACCAATGCAATCTGAATTACATTTACATCGGAAGGTGTTACTTTTCGCACTTCAATGCTGGCGATGTTTTGTGGTAACTCATTACGCAGCGCATTTACTTCGCGTACCAGCTCAGAGTACTTCTCATCTACATCGCTCTCGTATTTATATTCTACAAAAAGTACAGCCACACCATCGCTAATGGTAGTTTTGATTCGCTTCAAATCTTCCAGTTCGGAGATCACGCGCTCTAATGGCTCCACTACAAGTTCTTCCATGTCTTTAGGACTGGTGCCCGGATACACTACTACAATTGGAAACTGAGGAGCATTTAGTTCAGGATCTTCTGAACGCGGCATGTTCAGAATGGTGGTAACACCCAAGGCAATTATCATTAAGAAGATAACCAGTGTAAACTGATAATTCTTCACGGCATATTCTGAGATTTTCATACGCTACAAAATTTAGTTTGCACTCAGACTTAAATCAGTTCCTTCTTTCAGATAAGCGCTGCCACTTACAATTAACTGCTGGCCATCTTGTAAACCACCACTTATCAACACAAAATCTTTTTCAATTCCACTTACCACTACAGGTACTTTTTTTGCTTTGTTATTTTCATTGATAAATACATACCCGTTTTGCGCGTTGCCATCCAGCAATGCTTCGTATGGAATCTTCCAAACATTTTGTTTCTGTTTAACCGTGATAGTTGCCTTTCCGAAAAGTCCGGCAGCAAGCCCGGCATCGGTATTTAAAGTGATTTCAATACTCAATGCTCCGTTAGCGGCATCTACAGCAGCCGATTTTTTGGTTACGGTTCCCTGCCAGGTTTTATTGGGTAAAGCATCGCTGCTAATAGTTGCTACATCACCTTGTTGAATCATGGCCCAATCTCTATCGCTCACACCAGCTCGTAAAATCCATTTGCCTTTACCAGAACCATTGGTTTGAAAAACTGTAGTGCCGGGCGAAATCACCTGCCCTTCATTAGCCATTTTGCGCAGCACCATTCCATTGTTTATCGCTCGTATTTCAGAATAAGTTCTGTTAAAGCGCGCACTCTCAAATTGTTTGCGGGTAACATCCAAACCCGTTTGCGCATTTTGAAATTGCTCTAAGGTTGCTACACTATCTTTATAGAGATTTTGTGCTCGATTAAAATCGCGGGTAGCTTTTTCAAAAGCGAGTTGAGCCTGCGCTACCTGCGCATCAATTTCAGTCAGGTTAAGTGTGGCTAATAGTTGTCCGCTGCGCACCGGATCACCTTCCTTAACCAAAATCTTTTCAATTACACCGCCTGTCTTAAAAGCCAGCAGCGTTTCATCATCGGTAGTAAACACACCCGAAGTATGAATGACTGGTTGAAGTTGTTCTGCTTTTAATTCAATTGTGCTTACAGGCACAGCATCTTTGGGTGTTTCTGTACTTGAGTTTTCGGGTAAGCTGCAGGCCGCTAGTAATATGCCCGCTAACATCCATGTAACAAATGCTTTCATAGTGAGTGGTTAATTTTTTTTGATTTTACTTTAATGGAAATGAAGCTGTTTCGCGTTCAAGATTCGCCATAGCGATAAGTACGCGATACTGGTTAAGGGCAAGTTGAAGTTGCGCACCGGTTAGTTGCGTGCGGGCATCAACCGATTCAATAAATGTATTGGCACCTTCTTTATAGCCTTTTTCAATCAGGCGCTGATAGCTCTGCGCAGCCTCTAATTGTTTTTGCGATGAGCGATAATTTTGTTGCGCACTTAATAAAGCATTGCGAGAAGTTTCCAACCCCAGATTCAATTGCCGGGTAGTTTGTTGTAAGGTCAGATCGACAGATTTAACATCTAATCGGGATTGCGCGATTTTATTCCGGTTAGTAAAACCCGCAAACAAGGGCACTTCCAATTGCACGCCAAGTAAGTAGTAATTTGCATTGCGATTGTATTTCATTTGTTCGCCCTGGGCACCCAAATCTAAAAAGCCACTAATGCGGGGCATCCAGAAGAGGCGTGTCATTTCCTGTACATCCTGTTGAATATGTGTTGCCGTTTGGAGTTGTAAAAGCTCTTCGCGGTTTTGTGTGGTGTTGAGAGTTGATTCGTCAACGTTTAATGCACTTTCCTGAGTAAGGATTTCAGCAGCGGCATCTCTATTCAGCAAAAAGTTGAAATAGAGTTGTGCGTTCTCAACTTGTCTTTCGGCATCGGCAAGTTGTGCTTTGCTATTTTCCAGTTCGCTTTGCGACCGTAGAATGTAAGCCGGTAAACCTTTACCGTTTTGAAGTAGCGATTCATTCACACGTTTCCCTTCTTCGGCCCGCGCAAGCGCACTTTTATAAATAAGCACACCTTGCTGCGCAGCCAGATAATTATAATACGACACTTTTATATTTCGAATCAATTCGCGTTTGTAAACTGCCACTTCTGCTTCCTGCAAAAGAGTTTGTTGAGCTTTAATCTTTCGGTTGTAAATCAAATCGGTATTAAGGATGGGCATGGATGCACGCGCACGAACATCATAGAAATCGCGCGGAAAAAAATTCTGATTTACATTTTCAATGGTTGGAAAATTATCAGTGCCAGTCATCTGATTTAGGGTAGAGTAAACCGGGTTAAGTAAATCCCCAACAGGAAAGCTTATGCTACGACCACCATCGCCTGTCGTGTAATTCCCCAACAGGGTAAGGGAAGGGGAGAACATACCGTTGGCAACCTTTAGTGCCAGCAAAGCTTTGTCTAATGCAATGTTCTTTTGTTGAAGCACGAGATTGTTTTTCAAACCTGCTTCTATGTAACCATCAAGTGGTTGTTGCCCAAACACTGGCACTATTGCCGTAATCAGGCAAATGACAAGGGCTTTAATTAATAGTGTTCTCATACTAAACAGTGTTAATTGAAAGGGTAAATTTTTTTAAGTCTTAAGTTTTTCCAGAATGACAACAAACGTTTCGAAGATGGAACTCATGAGTTGATCGAGGTCTTGATCGCTGGCCTTGGCAGCAGCCACATGGCTGAGGTGGCCGGTAGTTCGCAGCGTACAAAGTCCATGCATGGTACTCCAGATTACAAACGAAACTTGCTCCGTAGCGAAGTCTTTGAAGTAATCCAGCTTCTGGCATTCGCCTACAGTTTTCATCAGAATATCAAAGGCACGGTCGCCTTCATCCCACTCCTCAAAACAGTTGGCCACGTGTTTCAGCGGCTCTTCCATATTGAATATAAGTTTGTAAATATCAGGGTTTTGTAAGGCAAACTGGATGTAAGCCCGGCCCATTCCTTTCAACCTTTCAAAAGGATGCGAGATGTGGTTTAGTACTTCAAAATGGCTTACCAGTAACTTAAACCCTTCGCTGTGCAGAGCATGCACAATCTCATTTTTGTCTTTGTAGTAGAGATAGATGGTTGCGGGCGAGTATTCAATCTTTTCGGCAATGGCACGAATGGAGGTTGCCTCAAGACCTTTCTCCGTAAAAAGTAATTTTGCGGCATCCAGAATCTCTCGTTTTAGATCTTCCTTGTGGCGTTCTTTTCTTTCTGCTACCCCCATATGCATGGCAAAGTAAACGAAAGATTATGAACAGTGTTTAGTAAAATTCAGAATTTTTCCGAAAATTTTCAAAAACGCTTCTTGACCCCATAGTTTAGACTGCCTACCACTGGTTAAAAATTAAGCCCAAAGCGCGTTATTTTTTCCGACCTTTATCATTGAACAAATGTTGACTTAGTGGTGCGAGTTATTTTTACGCTTTTACTTGTTATTGGGATGTTTGGCGCGAAGGCACAAACTGCTGCTACGCTCGATAGCCTTGATGAGAAAGTCTTTCTACTTAATGAACTCGAATTTTTTATTGATCCAACAAATTCACTTTCCTTTGAAGAAATTTCTTCCGCAAGGTTCAGCAACCAGTTTGTGCGTAGGCCAACGTATCAAAATAAAGATTATCGATCGGGCGAATCGTATTGGATCCGGTTTTCTGTAGATCATATTCCCACCGAAAAAGTTTGGCTGATAGAATTTTATGATCAGACTATCGATCACATCGAAGCCTATGTGCCAAAGCCCGATGGTACTTACGAAAAGAAAGTGATGGGCGATGCCTATCCATTTCAAAAGCGAAAGTTTGGCCATAAAAATTTCGAAGTTCAATTATATCCACACAACCCATCGGTACATCATTATTATTTCAGGATACAATCACATGAGTTTGCCGATATCCGCATAGCCTTCCGCTCGGTAGATCGCTTTATCTCTTATTCCCTTAACGAATATTTTTTGTTTGGCACTTTCTACGGAATGATTGTAATCATTGCCCTCTATAACTTCCTGGTGTTTCTGGCTATACGCGAAATCAAAAACGTGTATTACATCTTCTATATAATAAGTGTGGCCTTGTATGCTATGAGTCTGGATGGGGTAGGGTTTCAATACATCTGGTCTAACTTTCCGCAATGGAATAATTATGCTTCGGGTATTTGTCTTTATTCGGTAATTCTGTGGGCCCTTGTTTTTACACGAAGATTTCTGAGTACACGCACCAAAGCGCCCCGGCTCGATCTTGCCCTGCGCGTAATGATTGTGGTGCGTACATTGGTGTTTGTATTTGAGTTGTTCTTCTATCCTGAATTTTTTGCATTCCGGTTTATAGAAATCTTACCGCTTGCGCTGATTTATTATTCCGGTGTTTATGTGTTGATGCGCGGCTATCGTCCAGCCCGGTATTTTGTTATTGCATTTGGATTATTGCTGATTGGTTTTTTTGTGCGCACGCTTGTGTTCTTTAATATCATTGCTATAACTACACTATCGCATTATAGCTTACACTTTAGTTTTGTGGTCGAAATGTTGTTCCTCACATTCGCGTTGGGTGATAGAATTACCATTCTAAAAGATAATCGAGATAGGGCTTTGCGCAGAATCATTCATCAGCATGAAGTAAACATGGCTTTGAAAGATAAGGTAACGCTGGAGTTGGAGCAGAAGGTAACGGAGAGAACAACCGAATTGAATCATAAAAATACCGAGCTGGAAGAAATCAATACGCGGTTGGTAAAACAAACCCACGAAATCAACCAGATTAATTCTGTGTTGGATTTGGACAATTGGAAACTGAAAAACAGAATTAAAGTTGTACTGGAAGAACGCCTGATGGAGAAGACGATGGATTACGAGGAGTTTACAACCTTGTATCCCGACTCATTGGCTTGCTATCGTTTTTTGGAAGAGCTGAAGTGGAACAAAGGCTTTACTTGCCGCAAGTGTAGCAACAACAAGTACTTTGATGGCGCTCAGAAATTTGCGCACCGGTGTACCCGATGTGGTTACAATGAGTCAATAACCGCTTACACGGTTTTTCACGGTATTAAATTCCCGATCGAGAAAGCATTTTATATTGCCTACCTGGCCGTGGTCGGTAAAAAGCCCTCAACCTTAGAGTCCTTATCAACCCAATTAGATGTAGGGATAAACGCCATTTGGGGTTTCCGCAAAAAAGTAGTGGAGCGGATTACCGAATTGAGCGAGTACGGCAACGAAATTACAGCGGCCAAATGGCAGGATGTTATTCTCGATTCTGTTCACAAATCCCCAAAATCAAAAACCAGAACTACCAAAGCTGAAAACGTTTCCGAATAAAGGCGTAATGCCACGCATTGCAGGCGATTGTTTTTTAATAAAAAATTGGCTGACTAAAGTGCCTTAAATATGCCAGTAAACGTTTGAAATCAATGTTTTTATTCAATAAAAAGCCATTTTTCGCAACTTCCAGTTTGCGGAAGATTAAAGGCACATTTTATTAAAAATATTAGCCTTATCAGTTGTATATGTCAATATTCATGCTGCGAAACAATCAAATCGCGTATGTCTATGATGAGAAAATTACTATTAACTGCTTTATTTTCAGCGTTTTTGCTGAATTTAGCAATGGCCCAGGACCGTGTTGTGTCTGGGAAAGTGACCTCTGCGGATGATGGAACCACCCTTCCGGGGGTAAGCGTGTTGGTGCAGGGTACTACTAAAGGTACTGCCACCGATGCGAACGGTGCCTATTCAATTTCTCTCGCCTCTGGCGAAAACACCCTTGTGTTTAGTTTTATCGGGTACAAAACCCAGACTGTTGCCGTTAGTGCCCAGTCTACTGTCGACATCATTTTAGAAACCGACATTACCGCACTTGAAGAAGTTGTGGTTGTGGGTTACGGTGTTCAGAAAGAAAAGGATTTGACATCGGCAATAAGTACAATCAAATCAGATGAGCTGATCAAAACTCCGCAAGGACAGGCCATGCAAGCGCTTCAAGGTAAAGTAACTGGTGTTCAAATTGTAAACACGGGTACTCCTGGAAGTTCGCCAACTGTTCGCATCCGCGGTATAGGTTCGTATCCTGGTATCGGAAATACAAATCCACTATACGTTGTAGACGGAATGTTTTTTGATAACATAGACTTCCTTAACCCTTCAGACATCTCTACCTTATCGGTATTGAAAGATGCATCGGCAGCTGCGATTTATGGTGTCCGTGCTGCTAATGGCGTGGTTTTGATCACAACAAAATCTGGTGGCTATAATAAGAAAACTGAGATCACCTATGATGGTTATCTGGGTACTCAAGTTGCGCAGAATGTTTTGAAAATGGCAAATGCAGAACAGTTTACAAATATGGCATTAGAGTCAGGCTCGGCTTCAGATATTGCCTATGTAAATGCGGCCATGCAACGGTATGGAAGAAGTCGTATTAACCCTAATGTGCCAGATGTTAACACCGACTGGTATAAAGAAATTTTACGACCAGCTACCATTCAAAATCACAGTATCGCAATCTCAGGTGGCGATAAAAACACTTCGTACTCTGTAGGTACCAGCTATTTTAAGCAAGGTGGAATTCTTGATATGAAGAATAGTTACGAGCGCTTTAATGTTCGCCTTAAATTAGATCATGCTGCAAATGACTGGCTTACTGTAGGAGGAAATGCATTGCTAAGTAATGGTATGACGTACGGACAATCAGCTTCAGCCTGGAACGTAGCCTATTTTGCAGTTCCGATTATGCCTGTAATTGATGAGCAAAATACAGATGCTTTCCCGACCAGATATGCTAGCGCACAAACACTTGGATATCGTGATGGCAAGAATCCATTCCCTTTTATGGATTTCAGCAACAATCAGATCAGAACAAAAAAGATTCTTACCAACTTCTATGCTAAATTCAATTTCTTAGAAGATAAGCTATCTTTCCAAACCACATATAATGTGGGTGGTACTTTCCAGAGTGAGCGCTACGTTGGTTTACCTTTCTACGTTTCTGCCGCCTTACAAAGAAATTTATCCTCTATAACTAAGACCTCTTACAATACCTACAACCAGATATGGGATAACGTATTGAACTACAGAGATAGTTTTGGTAATCATAACATAGAAGGTATGTTAGGTATGTCTTACCGGGATGAGTCTTGGGAAACTTTGTCAGGTTCTGGAAATGAATTACAATCAATTGATGAAGAAAATGCCTGGTTCTTGAGTCAAACTCCTGTTGAGTCCAGAACTGTATCAGACGGTGGTAACCGAATTTATGGTCTTTCTTATTTCGGAAGATTTGCTTATAACTATAATGAAAAGTATTTGTTCTATGCAACCTTGAGAAGAGACGGTACCATGCAGTATCAGGAGAAATGGGGAACATTCCCTGCACTTGGAGCGGGTTGGGTACTTTCAGAGGAAAATTTTATGAGTGGCCTTCCAGTAAACTACCTGAAGTTAAGAGCTGGTTGGGGAAGATTAGGTAATAGTAGTGTTCCTTCAAGTAGTGGTGCCAATACGGCTTCTGTTGTTACAACGGGTATTAATGGTACCATCCAATCAGGAACAGTATCCACAAACAATTTCTCATACCTCTTATGGGAAAAGGTAGAAGGTTCTAACATAGGTATAGATCTGGAAGTACTAAGCAATAGACTGCGGTTAACTGCAGATTATTACTTAAGAGACACAAAAGATGCAGCTATTCCAATTATTACACCAATTACGGGTCAGGTTGTAAGTCGCTCAGTTGGGGTTATCAGAAATTCAGGTATTGAGGTTGCGTTAAATTGGAGCGATGAAATTGCAGGCGGCCTTCGTTATAATGTAGGAGTTAACTTTACAACTGTTAAAAACGAAACCCGCGATATTTATGGTCAGCCTTATATAGATGGTGGACAAGCTGAATTCCGTCAACGTACAATTGTTGGTCAACCTTTAGCGGCCTTCTTTGGTTACGAAGTACTTGGCGTGTATCAAACTGCCGAACAAGTAGCTGCAGATCCTGCCGCTGTAGCACAAGGAGGTCTTGTACCTGGTGATTTTATTTACAAAGATCAAAACGGAGATAATGTAATTGATGAGAAAGACCGGGTTGTATTAGGTTCTTACTTACCTAAAGTAACCTATGGTGCAAATCTTGGATTGAGCTACAAAAACTTTGATTTGGGAGTAAATGTTTATGGTCAGGCGGGTAATAAGATTCTGAACCGTAAACGTGGCGAGGTAATTTGGACTAATGATGGAAATATGGATGCCGACCTCGCGGTTAACAGATGGCATGGTGAGGGAACTTCTAACAAGTATCCATCGTCATCCGGATTGCGGAGGGCATGGAATCAGAAAATGAGCAATTACTTTGTAGAAGATGGCGGATTCTTCCGTATTCAGAACATCAACCTTTCTTATAAATTAAATAATAAGAATGTAGGTGGAGTAAAATTACCTGAGATGCGCTTCACGCTTACAGCTGAACGACCACTCACAACATTTAACTATAACGGATTTAATCCCGAGATCGCAGATGGTATCGATACACAAACCTATCCTATACCAGCTGTTTACACAGCAGGTGTAAGTGTTAAATTTTAATATTATAAAGCGATAGTTATGAAAGCTAAAAATAATTTAATCAAGACATTAGCATTTGGATTAGCCCTTCTCGGTGCCACTTCCTGCAATGTGTTAGACGAACAGCAACAGAATCTTGTGTTTACCGATGATACGGACTACACACTTACCGAAAATATGGATTTGCCCTTGATAGGTGCATATGGCACATTTCAAAGTAGGGGTTGGGAACAATTTCCATTGATTGCTGTAAGAGGCGATGATGTTAATGCTGGAGGGTTAGGAGATCAACCACAGTTTTTTGATACTGACTTATATACCTACACGGTTGATTACTGGATGTATAATTCTGTTTGGCAGGGTATTTATGGAGATGTGCTGAATTTACATTCTGCTATGGAGCAGATTTCTAAGTATAAAGAATTTGCACCAAACCCTGCTGTTGCCGACCAATATATTGCAGAGGTAAAAGTACTTCGTGGTTTCCTAATGCTTCAGTTATCAAGAGTATGGGGTAATATTTTCATCCCAGGTACTTCTGATCCTTCTGATTTTTTAGTGATGCCACTTTCAACTAAAGATGAGGTAATGCAACATATCTCTGATCAGATGGATGAAGCAATTCCACTTTTGCCAAATCAACGGCCAAATCAACGCACAGATATAACGGGCGGTGTTACCAGACATACGGCTTTGGCTGTAAAAGCTTTGGCAAATCTTGAGTTAAAAAATTATCAAGGGGTAGCAGACGCTACATCTCAGATTATTAGTTCGAACCTTTTTACATTAGAACCAGATTATTATGAATTATTTAAGGTTCCTGGAAAGTTAAACAACGAAAATTTATTAGAACTCCAGTACACTGATCTGGGACAAGGATCGGGTAATGAAACAAGTTATCTGTTCGCATTCTTTGGCCCTCAATCCTGGACTCCACAAATAGCAGGTGCAGAAGGTGGATGGGGATTCTATGAACCAAGCATGAAGTATATTAAATTCATGATTGATCGCGGAGAACAAGAAAGGTTACAAACCAGCGTAATTTTTACCAACAGAGGTATTAACGCAATCAAGGCCGATCCTAACTATGCAACTTTGCCAGCCTGGATCACGAATACAACACCTGATGGCGATCAGTTCAATGACTACAGTCGCGCAATGTTTGCCAGCGGTAAACATTACTTGCCTTCAAATCAGTTAACAACCGGACGTACTTCTTATGGAATGAATAAAAATTTCATTTGTATTCGCTACGCAGAAGTTTTATTGATGCATGCAGAAGCTCTTACTCGTGGAGCAACGAGTTCGTCAATCACTGCCGATGCTGCTGTTAATTTAGTACGCGCAAGAGTGGGCATGAGTGCTTTATCTGGTGTAACCTCACAACAGGTAATGGACGAAAAGTTTGCTGAACTAGCTATGGAGTGGGGAACAAGATACTATGATTTGATTCGTCTGGGTGATTATACTCCGCTGAGTTATGATGGCAGAACATTTTCTCCAAGTAAAATTTATTTGCCTTATCCTCAAGCTCAGCGCGACCAATTAGCTGTTTTAAGACAAGCAGGAAGTAGTAATTAAACAGAACCTCAATTAAATGAATATGAGAACATTAAAAAGCATAATAGCAGCGATAAGCATTGTTGGAATGGTTGGCGCTTGCAATGAGGGTATAGATCCAATTACCAAGGTTTCTCCTGGTGCAGATGCATCAGCACCGGTTGTTACCGTTACTTATCCTGCTGAAGGTACAGAAATAAAGGTGGCGGAAATTCTAACTTCCGTAAACATTAAATTCGAAGTAACCGATGATATTGAGATCAAGAGCATTGTCGTGAAAATGGATGGTGCGGATATCGCTTCATTTACAGAATTTCTGGACTACAGAAGGGCTGTGAAGGATATTCTACACGAAGGACTTGCTACTGGGGAACACGTTTTGAGCATTGTTGCTACTGACATTGAAAATAAAGTAACAACTCAAAATATCAACTTCGAGAAAACACCTCCTTATTTGCCAATCTTCGCAGGTGAAACTTTCTATATGCCATTTGATGGTATCTATACGGAGTTGATCACCATCACTCCGGCTACTCAGGTAGGTAGTCCTGCATTTGCGGGCGAAGGCAAGAAGGGTGGTAATGCTTATAAAGGAACTACGGGTGCGTATTTATCTTATCCAACTACTGGATTGGTAGGTAATGAGTTCAGTGCTTCGTTCTGGATGAAAGTTAATAGCACTCCTGATCGCGCTGGGGTGTTGGTTGCTGGCCCTCCCGGCATTAATACCCGCACTCAAGGGTTTCGCTTCTTCCGCGAAAACGCAGGTGGTAAACAACGTTTTAAATTAAATGTGGGAAATGGCACTACAGATTTCTGGTTTGATGGTGGAGCAAATGCCGATGTAGTTCCTAATACTGGCGAGTGGGTGCATCTTGCTTTCTCTATTTCTGCTACCAATGCAGCCGTTTATATTAATGGTCAGGTGGCATCGCAAGGAGTACTTACCGGTGGTGTTAACTGGGCAGGTTGCGATATATTCTCTGTTATGTCTGGCGGTCCACGCTTTAGTGAGTGGGGCCATAACTCAGATTTGAGTTACATGGATGAACTTCGGTTTTTCAATAAGGCACTTACACAAGCAGATGTATTAGCTATCATTGGTAGTGATTACTCGCCTAAGTATGATGGTGAAGTATTTTACATGCCATTCGATGCTGATTATGGTGATCTTGTTGGAGGAGCTAATGCAACTGTTGTTGGAGCACCATCTTTACAAACTGGTAAAGCTGGTAAGGCTTACGCTGGTGCTACTGATTCCTATCTCACTTACCCGCTTGCAGATTTAGAACTAGACGATGAATTCAGTATTTCATTCTGGTACAAGGCAAACACTACACCTGATCGTGCTGGTATTCTTACAGTAGGCCCTCCCGGAATTAATACACGTACAAGTGGCTTCCGCTTATTCCGTGAAAGTGGGGCTAATGCTTTCAAAAGTAATTTGGGTTTTGGCACGGGTGACTCCTGGAATGATGGCGGGTCTATTTCAACAACTGATTGGGTATTTGTTACTATGGTTGTTGGACCAGGTTCGCATGGCATTTACGTAAATGGAACGCTGTTAAGGGCTGAATCAACATTTACGGGCCAGGTTAGTTGGGCCGATTGCGAATTTTTGTCAATCGGTTCAGGTGCACCTCGATTCACTGAGTGGGGTCATCTTTCTGACAACAGTTTGATTGATGAGCTCAGAATTTTTAATCGTAAGCTTTCTCAATCTGAAATTGAAGAAATGATGAACGACTAATTAGTCATTCATCAAAAACACTGATGAGTGTATCTCATCTTTTTAGGTTAATTGTTTGTTGTTTAGGAGTTGTTTATAAGAGGATACCTTTCCGGTATCCTCTTTACTTACCGGCTATGTTTCCAAGATTTTTTTTATTCAGTTTTCTAGTCTCAGTTCTTTTCTTGTCAGGTTGTAAGGAAGACGAAACCGTTGCAGACCTTGAATTGGTTGATGTATTTGTGGGCTCCACTCAACTTGATTTGTCAGGTACATTAAATGCTAATGTTCCCACCGATGCCACACTAACCCTGTCGTTTTCAACACCTGTTAATCCAACTTCAGCCAACACCTCTATTTTATTAACGGCCAATGCGGTTCCGGTTGAACTAACGCTGGGTTTTCTTAATCAGAATAAGTTTGTTATGGTGCAACCCGTTGGTGCTTTATCGTTAAGCACTACTTACAAATTAACCATTACTGATCAGCTTCAGGGTGCAAATGGTGCAGCGTTTACTACCCGCGAAATAAATTTTAAAACTGTACCTGGTAGTTTGCAATTAGTAGCTACTCGTGTAAATAATGAAGCAGTATCTGCCGCACGTGTTACCGATGTTCCGGTTACGGCACTTCAGGTTGAATTTGATTTTTCAGTTCCACTTGATCCCACCACGGTAACGAGCACAATATTCAGAGTTACCGGCCCCTCAACGGTTACGGGTACTGTTCAGTTGTTGAACGATAATAAAACAGTAAAGCTTACTTCGGCTTCAACACTTCAACATCTTAGAAAATATACAGCCATAATCTCAAATGGATTAAAAGGTGTGGAAGGTCAGGCGTATGCTGGCTTGCAACGCGATTTCTACACCGCTATTGATCCAACTCCCAAATTCCCGATTATCTCCGATGAAGAACTGCTCACCAAAGTGCAGCAGCAAACTTTCAAATACTTTTGGGACTTTGGTCATCCCGCCAGCGGTATGGCGCGCGAACGAAATACTTCGGGCGATCTTGTTACCAGTGGTGGCTCAGGCTTTGGATTAATGTCGATTATAGTGGGGATTGAGCGTGGGTTTATTACCCGCACGCAAGGAATAGAGCGAATTGATAAAATTCTTGACTTCCTCGAAACTGCTGATCGCTTTCATGGTGCGTGGTCGCATTGGATAAATGGAAACACAGGCGATGTAATTGCATTCAGTGCAAATGATAATGGTGGCGATCTTGTAGAGACTTCATTCCTTGTTCAGGGATTAATCACCGTAAGGCAATACCTGAATGCAGGCAGTCCAACAGAAAATCAATTGATCACACGAATCAATACATTATACCAGGGTGTAGAATGGGATTGGTATCGGCAAAATGCACAGAATGTAATGTACTGGCATTGGTCGCCTGACAAAGGTTGGGCCATGAACCTGCAAGTAAGAGGTTGGAACGAAGCGCTAATGGTTTATTTGATGGCGGCAGCTTCACCTACTCACACCATTCCTAAAATTGTGTATGACAATGGTTGGGCAAGTAATGGCAACATGCGCAATGGTAATGTTTACGAAGGCATCACACTACCATTGGGTTATCCGTCTGGCGGGCCTTTATTTTTATCGCAGTATTCTTTTTTGGGTTTAGATCCTAATAACCTTGCCGATGCCTATTGTGCGGATTACTTCAATCAGAATCGCAATCATTCTTTAATCAATTATAAATATTGTATTCGCAACCCACGCGATTATGTTGGGTACAGCAGTTCTAACTGGGGCCTTACGGCCAGCGATAATCATCAAGGGTATAATGCACATTCGCCTACAAATGATTTGGGCGTGATAAGTCCCACAGCGGCATTAGCTGCTTTCCCTTACACACCAGAAGAATCCATGGAGGCATTAAAGTTCTTTTATTATACCATGGGCGATAGGCTTTGGGGACAATATGGTTTTTACGATGCCTTTAACATTACCGAAAACTGGTATGCTACTTCTTATCTCGCCATAGATCAAGGACCTATTATTATCATGATTGAAAACCATCGTACTGGTTTATTGTGGGATTTATTTATGTCAGCACCGGAAGTACAAACCGGGTTGACCAAACTTGGCTTTACTTATTGATGCTATAAAAAATGTGTTGAAAAGGACTTTGAGATTATTATCAATAATCAGGTTTAAAAGAATCATGTAATCAAAAAATTGTAAATCGAACATCGAAAATAAAAAAATAATGAAGTCACTTTATCCACTCGTATTAGTTGTTGCACTTGCTTCTTGCAACGGCCGTCAGGCACAACATCAATCTGGTATTGATGCCCGTGTTGATTCCGTGTTAAATGTAATGACACTGGAAGAAAAAATTGGTCAATTGAATTTGCCATCTGCCGGACAGTTTATAACTGGTGCGGCTGAGAATTCTGACATCGCCAAAAAAATTGAGAATGGCCAGGTAGGTGGTTTGTTTAATATTAAACGTGTAGCCGCCATTCGCGAGATGCAGCAAATTGCTGTAGAGAAGAGTCGCTTAAAAATTCCGCTCATCTTTGGTATGGATGTAATTCATGGTTACGAAAGTGTATTCCCGATTCCGTTGGGATTGAGTTGCAGCTGGGATATGGAATTGATTGAGCGCAGCGCGCGCATTGCCGCAACCGAGGCCAGTGCCGATGGTATCAACTGGACGTTTTCACCCATGTTGGATTTATCGCGCGACCCGCGCTGGGGTCGTATCTCCGAAGGTAATGGGGAAGATACATACCTGAGTTCTCAAATCGCGAAAGCAATGGTGCGCGGATACCAGGGCGATGATCTTGCTGCTAATAACACCATTATGTCGTGTGTAAAACATTTTGCCTTGTATGGTGCAGCCGAAGCAGGTCGCGACTATAATACCACCGATATGAGCCATCAGCGCATGTACAACGAATACTTTCCACCCTACAAAGCAGCAGTAGATGCAGGCGCTGGAAGTTTTATGGCCTCGTTTAACGAGATAGATGGTATTCCGGCAACAGCCAACAAATGGTTGCTTACCGATGTGTTGCGTAAGCAATGGGGCTTTGATGGTTTTATTGTTTCGGATTATACCGGGGTAAGTGAAATGATTGCTCATGGAATTGGCGATTTGCAAACAGTATCCGCACGTGCTGTTGATGCCGGTTTGGATATGGACATGGTAAGCGAAGGTTTGTTGACCACACTAAAAAAATCTGTTGAAGAAGGAAAAATAACCGAAGCCCAGATAACCGAGGCTTGTCGCAGAGTTTTGAAAGCTAAGTTTCAATTGGGTTTGTTTGATGATCCGTACAAGTATTGTAATGAAGAGCGTGCAAAGACAGAAGTATTTACCGCTGCCAATCGTGCGGAAGCGCGTAAAGCGGCAACCGAAAGTTTTGTGTTATTAAAGAATGAAGGCAACGTTCTGCCATTAAAAAAATCCGGAACCATTGCTGTGGTGGGGCCTTTGGCTAACTCGCGCGAAAACATGACCGGTACGTGGAGTGTGGCTGCCCGTTTTTCTGAATCTATTTCGGTAATGGATGGTTTAACCAAAGCGGTAGGCAACACTGCAAAGTTGGTTTATGCGCGGGGTTCAAACCTGCACGAAGATGCCGCTATTGAAGAGCGCGCAACTATGTTTGGCAAATCTTTAAATCGTGATAAACGTTCGGCCGAGGAAATGCGGGCCGAGGCAGTTAGAGTTGGACGCGCAGCCGATGTAATTGTGGCTGTAGTAGGTGAGGGTGCCGAGATGAGTGGTGAAGCGAGTAGCGTTACCAACCTGGAACTGCCGCAAACCCAACGCGAGTTATTAAAAGCATTGCTGCAAACCGGTAAGCCGGTAGTGGTTGTTTTGTTTACGGGTCGTCCGTTGGTATTGAAGTGGGAGAACGAAAATGTACCGGCTATACTCAATGTTTGGTTTGGTGGAAGTGAGGCGGGCGATGCCATTGCCGATGTGTTGTTTGGTTCGGTAAATCCTTCTGGTAAACTTTCAACTACCTTTCCGCAAAACGTAGGACAAGTTCCCTTATACTATGCACATAAAAACACGGGTCGTCCGCTTAGTGGGCCGTGGTTTCAGAAATTTCAATCAAACTACATTGATGTTTCGAACGAACCGGTTTATCCGTTTGGTTATGGATTAAGTTATACTTCGTTTATGTATAGCGATGTAAAACTGGATAAGCCATCCATGACACAAGCGGAAACACTTACTGTTTCAGTTGATCTAACCAACACCGGTAAATACGATGGTGCCGAAGTAGTGCAACTTTACATTCGCGATTGGGTAGGTTCTGTTACCCGCCCGGTTAAAGAGCTGAAAGGATTTAAGAAAGTAATGATTAAAGGCGGAGAAACACAGACAGTAACTTTTCAACTTACTAAAGAAGAACTTTCATTTTATAATTATGAATTGAAGTGGGGTGCTGAACCAGGCGAGTTTAGTGTGTTTGTGGGTGGCAATTCGAGGGATGTGAAGGAAGCGAAATTTACGTTTGCAGTAATTTAATTAACCGCTGAGACGCGAAGCCGCAGAGTAAATTCGGTTTGCATGCTTTGCATTATTCTTCGCGCCTCAGCGACTTTGCGGTTCACTTGAACTCAATTCTTTTTCTTCTTACCGCCACCTTTTTGTTTGCTCATACCGCCATGTGCGGCACTGGTAGAACGTGGAGGCTTAGCGTTAGCCGCTTTAATTCTTTCGGCATGGGTAGTAACCTTCGGTTTGTAGGCATGCTTGATTTGAATGATCCGCGATAAGCCGAACGAAACGGAAAGAAAAATTTCCCTTCGTTGGCCGTAAATATCCGGGGCACCGGGGTTGCCATTTACATCGTTAGGGCCAGCCGGATTTTTTAATTCATTCAGGTAAGCTGATTTACGCGTATCAAAAATTCCGAAGTTGGCGCGGCCATCAAAGTTAATACTCCAGTCATCGTTCAGATCAAAATCGCTACGCAGGCCAACAGAGCCAAATAATTGAAAGGCGTTAAACTTACTTTTAGGAACATAGACCTGTTTGTTTAATCGGGGTACAAACACCCCATCATAAACTATTTCATAACCCGGATCGGTGGGTACACTCACGCCATTTGGGTAGCGGATTTTTGTTGCTCCTGCCGGGGAGTTGATCGTTAATGTTTCCTGACCCGCTATTAAGATACTGGGAGCAACAGCGGCCACCAGACTCATGCGGAAGAATGACATATCATTAATGTGAAGTTTAAGCGCAACGGGTACACTGAGGTAGCTCATCTGAATATCGCGTACACCTACTTCACCACCCGTAGTATTTTTGATTATAAACTTCTGTCCAAGCTGGGTGTAATTGGGCGTAAACAAAACTCCGTGCCCTACACGATCATATCCATAAGCAAACCCAACCGGGGTGGCCCGAATGGTAAACTTGCCGTAAAAGCGTGGATCTTTCTGTAAGCCTTGATCGACTGTAAAAGGGAAATTAAATCCGCCAAACACACCATACGATTCAACATCTTGTGCGGACACCTGAATGATCAGGAAAAGGAATAGGCCTGTGAAGGCGGCTTTCATGCGGAGGTTCAGGTTGGTTATATATTGGCCTTTAAACGTCAAAAAAACCATTTTCTGTTTTGGCACAATTACAAAACTAAGAAATTAAGGCAATAAATAAGCCCGGCTTAGGGGTCGTTTACCGGATTTTTGTGTTGATTAACTTAATAAGACCCCACCAGCGTCTTAATGCCCAGCGCGGTAAAGTTAAGTTGAACAATTATCATAGAAGTATTGGCACGATTGGTATTGAATGTAACAAAGCCATTGGTATCTACTGCCACTGAATTGCGCACTACATATTTCACTTCATCGCCCCACAAGTAAAGCACGCGAAACTGAAACCCGGCACCGGCTTGATGCTTTGGGTTGGTATAAAAACCAAGGCCGAGGCCGTAGTTAAGGCCGGTATCTTTTACATTGTTGATTACTTCGCGCTGATCGGTATTAAAAATTATATCGGCCACATTCTTATCAATCTTGGTTTTGGAATTAAAGAGCTTCAGGCCGAGTAAACCATCGGCAAACGGAATAACGCGTCCCTGGTGATAGGTTGGCTTAAGGCGCGCCATCGCATTCCAGGTAAATACATTATGCGTGGTTTTAAGCGGTGGCGATGTAGCTGTACCACGCTGCTTTTCATTACCGTACGTGAAGTATCCAAAATCAATACCCAACAAAAAAGGCGAAGGTTTCTTTTCGGACAGCGGACTTAACACCAGGCCCAGGTTTAAACCATAGCCCAGGTTGCCAAACGAGTTATCAATTACTTCTCTGAATTCTCTCGAAGGTATTGCTGTTTGCACACCTCCAAAAAAGTGAATGTTTGAAAACCTGACAGAATCCTGCCCCTGAGCAGCCGCACCAATCAATAGAAAAAATATGGCGGCTGTAAGTTTCATCAGGCTAAGTTATGATAAACATTTTGCACATCATCGTCTGCTTCCAGGGCGCTTACGCATTCCATTACTTCGTCTTGCTCGGCTTCGCTCAGTTCTTTTGTGGTGGTGGGAATGTATTGCAGTTCCGAACTTTTAGGTTCCCAACCTTTCGTTTCCAGAAACTTTTGCATGTGGCCGAATTCGGTAAACTTGGTATAGACAACTATTTCTTCTTCATCGCGCTGAATATCTTCGGCACCGGCATCAATCAGATCTAACTCAACTTCATCTAAATTCAGTTTGGCCGGATCGAACTTGAACACCCCGCGATGTTCAAACATAAACATTACCGAACCAGAGTTACCCATGCTGCCGCCATTCTTTGAAAAATGTAAGCGGATATTAGCAACCGTGCGCGTTGGATTATCAGTAGCACAGGCTACCAGCACTGGTACACCATGTGGTGCATAGCCTTCGTAAACCAATTCCTGAAAATCTTTTTCTTCCTTACTGGATGCCCGTTTGATGGCGGCTTCCACGCGATCTTTAGGCATGTTTAATCCTTTGGCATTTTGAATGGCCATGCGCAGGCGCGGATTGTTATCCGGATTTGGCCCTGCTTGCTTTACGGCAATGGCAATATCTTTTCCAATACGGCTAAACCCTTTCGCCATCTTATCGAAGCGGGCGAACATTTTGTGCTTTCTCTTTTCGAATATACGACCCATAGTAAACGTGAAATTTGGGACGGTAAAAATAGACTTTTGAATTCAAGTATTCAAGGGATGGATTGAGCCGCCAAACTTAATCCTCCCTTCAAACTGCCACTCCTAATAATTCCGTAGTTTCACTTTATATTCTGTGTAGCTTAGTTTAAAAATTTTAAGGCCATGAAGACTTTTTGCATCGTTATAATTTCAGTTTTGTCGATAACAGGCTATTGCCAGCAACTCATCGATTCGCGCCAACGCGAAATTGTTTTCACTTCCGTGAACGTAGTACCGATGGAAACGGAAACAATTCTTGCCGACCAAATGGTGGTGGTTAAGGATGGAAAAATTCAGGCAATCGGGAAAAAATTAAAGTATGGTAAAGATGCATTGGTAATTGATGCCAAAGGCAAATACCTGATTCCCGGTCTGGCCGAAATGCACGCGCACGCACCACCCAATGAAAATCTGGAGTCGCACAAAGAAGTACTATTTCTTTTTGCAGCCAATGGTATAACTACTATTCGCGGTATGCTGGGCCATCCCAGTCATATTACGTTGCGATCAAAAATTAATTCGGGCGAGGTGCTGGGGCCAAGGTTTTATACTACGGGGCCATCGTTTAACGGATTGAGCGTGAAAACAGCCGAGCGCGGTGCGGAGATGGTGCGTGAACAAAAAGCTGCGGGGTATGATTTTCTGAAACTACATCCCGGCCTCACCAAAGAAACCTTTGCAGCTATCAGTTCAACAGCGAATGAAATAAAAATTCCATTTGCCGGTCATGTGTCGTTTGGAGTAGGGGTGTGGCGCGCGATTGATGCTGGGTATTCGTCTATCGATCACTTAGATGGTTTTGTGGAAGCATTGGTACCCGGCATTGAAATGATGACTGAGCAACAAACCGGTTTGTTTGGAATGTATGTGGGTGATAAAGTGGATGAGTCAGGGATTCCTAAATTAATGCGCGAACTGAAGACTAAAAATATTTGGGTAGTGCCTACGCAATCTTTAGCCGATCGTTGGTTCGATGCCGATTACACAGGCGATGAATTTCTGAAAGATCCCGACAGTAAATACATGAGCAAACAAACCGTAAATCAATGGATCGACTCCAAGAAAAACCTGATGGCCAATCCGCAATACGATGCCGCCAAAATTGAGAACTTTATTAAGCTAAGACGCAAACTTATTCTGGAATGTCAGAAGAATGGCGTTGGATTGTTGTTAGGCTGCGATGCACCGCAGGTTTTTAATGTACCAGGCTTTTCTACGCACAACGAATTAAAATACCTGGTTGACTCCGGCCTTACACCGTATCAGGCATTGCGTACAGGCACCGTTAACGTGGCTACTTATCTGAATCAGCAAGATGCTGGAACAATTAAACCCGGTAACGTGGCCGATTTAATTTTAATAGATGGTAATCCATTAACCGATGTTACCAACACTAAGAAAGTATCAGGCGTAATGCTGCGCGGCCAGTGGCTCTCAAAAGCTGAGATTGATGCGGGGTTGAAGAAGTTGGAGAAATAGTGGTTGGCTACTGGTCACTATTTACTAGTTGCTGGTCTCTGGTTGCTGGTCACTGGTTGGTATAGGTTTTTGATTAGATGCGATTAATGAATTAAGAATTCTGTTTATTCGCATTATGTTGGAAATGAAAACAACATAGATTAGGCGACATTACCAGAAGCAAGAAACCAGCCACCAGCAACTAACGCATGCACATCTTCTCCTTCAACCTCACCTTTACCGAAATCGGAATTATTCTAGTTGTAGCG
>Ga0075163_10001073_pt1 | contig 36471 bp, 57 predicted proteins | sample JI1023141ADNA_FD_71478 | JGI IMG/M metagenome (GOLD analysis project Ga0075163, IMG submission 71478) | Wastewater effluent complex algal communities from Wisconsin, to seasonally profile nutrient transformation and Carbon sequestration -... | ecosystem: Engineered > WWTP > Effluent > Algae...
GGTCGCGGTCGTGGTCGGGGTCGTGGTCGGGGTCGGACTAAAAACTCAACGCGGGAACTGCGTAGTGCCAATTAACGCCCTCGGGCAGAAGTGAGGAATGATGAAGAAATTGATTAAAGAATTGGTTTTGCTGCCGATAATATTCGCAGTGGCGATGTTTCTATACGCGACAATTGCAGGGCTTGGTTTTTCATACGGTTATCTTCTGAATAAGGACAAGGTGCTTTTTGTCTATATGAAAGACGACCCGGTGAAACAGGTTTCCGACGCGAGGGGTGAATAACATGACCCCAATCGAGCGAGTCAGAGCGGCTTTGGAACTTGCTAAGTCTATGGACGACCTAACTGATGCAGAATTTGTGTTGCTGGATGATGCCCTTTCAGAACTGGATGGGTGCGTGATTGTGCCTATGGAGCCGACACGAGAGATGATAAAGTCGGCTTGGACCGCGCAGTATTTAAACATAGGTGCGGACATGGCTATGGCAGAAAATCTTGCTGAGATTCGGGTTAATGACACGAAACAGAAGTCACAAGATCAGTTGGCTTACGAAGCCATGATCGCCCCGTATGTGAATGGAGAAAAGAAATGACCGACACTGATTTACTGCCTGATCGCCTAAAATACTTTTGGGCTGATGACGAAGAAGGCCCATATCAAGGCCCGTTTTCTAGCCGCGAACTGGCAACCAGCGATGCCTATACCTACCGCGCTAAATGCTTTGACGATCCGAGCCAAGATGATGGATTTTTCATGATGGCAACTCACGGTCTTTTGGTTGACGCAGAGGATGGCCCGTGGCGCGTTCTAGCTATTGACGTGACTGACCAGTTTCATGACGCATGGAACACCCGAGCAAGCACCCCCTCCAGCACCCGAGCGAATGAGCGGGGGGATTTATCCGACTTCATAAAACACAAGCAACAGGTGATAGAGCGACAAATGGAGAAACACACCCCACAGCCCTCCCCGCAATCCGACATGGTGGCGGTGCCGAGGGAGGTTATCACGGACTTGCAAGGAACGCTGAATTACATAGCTGTTCAGGGTAAAGCTAATCATCCGGGTTTTGCACAAGTAGCGAGAATGAACGCCGAGGATGCCGTTAAAAGGCTGCAACCGTACACGAAGGGGGAGTAGATGGGAACTAATTACTATCAAGTGATTGATTGCTGCGATAAGTGCGGTAGGGGATCAGATATGATCCATATAGGTAAATCATCTGCTGGCTGGCCGTTCAGTGTTCATATAATCCCAGACCTAGAAATTCATACATGGGCTGATTGGGTTCATAGGTTACGTGATGCCGTTATCAAAGATGAATACGGCGGCTTAGTGACGATTGAAGAATTGAATGATCTTGTTGTTTCAAAACGATCCGAAAAGGACAGGCCACACGTTTTGCAATGCTATAAGGAATACCCGAATTTTAACAGGCCCGACTTGAAAACAGGCGATAAACTTTGCAGCGGAGAATTTTCATGAACGCACCGACACAATCACAGATCAGAGATGCTTTGTGGAGTATGCCACCGAATACCTTTTTATTAGATAGTGATGTAAGTGCGTGGTTTAGACTAAATTCGGACACCATACGTGACGTCCTCCAATCCGCGCTGGACACGCAAAAGCCAGCGGGGGATGCGGCGGAGGCTCTTGACTGGTTCAACGGTATCCTTGATGTATTTCATTCAAAATATGAAGCTACAGAACCAGATAAAGAGGCTGAACATATCAGCACAATCTGCGCCGCCCTCGATCAGATGCAGGCCGGGGATGTTGAGGCGTTAAAGCGGCCAGAACCAGTATTTGAGGATGAATATTCTCCGTACCGTAGAGGTTATGAGCGCGGAAAACAGTTAGGCTGGAATGATTGCCTAGACCACCTCCACGCGCAAGGATACCTGAGCGCCAAGCTGCCGAAAATTGACGGGCTGGATGAGGCGATTAATGCTGGCGAAGAAATGACAGCGATACAGAGCGCATCTGACTGGCCAGACAATCGTCCGGTGTCAAAAGGTCTTGATTTTATGGTGTTTGGTGAACTTAAGGCGCTTATCGCATCAGCCCGCGCTTACAGGAAGAGGATGGAATGATCACCAAATACAGCAGCAGTCACGTCATATGCCCGCATTGCGATTATACCATTACCCCTGACGAGGGCTATTTCTACAGCGATGAATACACAGAGCAGCAATGTTTTTCATGCGACAAGACTTTCTCAGTAAGCGTTTACACGAAAACCACTTGGACAACGAGGCCGAAGGAATGATGCAAATTACACCCCCAGACCTAAAAGCACTATCAATCAACCAGCCATGGGCGTGGCTTATTGCTAACGGTTATAAGCGCGTCGAGAACAGGGACTGGAATACGAAATATAGGGGCTGGTTTTTGATCCACGCCGGGCTAAGGATCGATCACGCCGCTTATGACTTTATCGCGGACATGGGCATAAAGTGCCCGCCGCCCGGCCAGATCCCCACCGGGGGCATTGTCGGCAAGGCAAGGCTCATCGATACCGTGCATATACGCGATGCCCGCCTGCTGGCCGCAGCCGATCAGCCTTGGTTTTTTGGTGAGTACGGCTTCATGCTGGATAGCGCGGAGCCATGCGATCTAATACAATGTAAAGGGGCGCTGGGATTCTTCGCCCCGGATTATAACTCAAGATATAAGGGGCGGTGATGGCTGTTAGGGATGTACCACCAAAGATTAGACCGTCTTTGTAACATGGCCATTGGCGATGCACCTAGAGACATTGCCTGTGCGAAAACAGATTATTGGACTGTACGAGATGGCCTTGGCGCTCGTTTCGATAAGATATGCAGCCCAATCCATGCTATTAAATTCGAGGTATGGAAATCAATCAGCGGCCCGTGGTATTGCAAAATATCAGCCGATGAAATGAACCCGGACGTTACGTTTCAGGCGACAGCGGAAACAGCACAGAAAGCCGTGGAGCTAGCAGTTAAATATTACGAGGCAGGTATGGAATGATAAAGGACTATTCAGTTTTAATCGATGAAATGCCGTCAGATAAAGGTATCGATACCTATGATTGGCGCGGGTATATGCACGATCATTATCATATGGTTATGAAGGCTTTGAAAATAGCAGAAGTCGTTTACACAATGAGCGAGCGGCAGAGGCTTTACCACAATGCTGTATCTGGCCATCAGATTGCAGAGAACGCTTACAATCAGGGGTGGAACGAGATTTTATTGACGCTGAAGGGTATAGAATGATCACCATGTGCATCCGAATGGATTGCCCCGTCAGGGATAGATGCAAGCGCCATCGTGAAAGCGGTACAAAAGCGCAGGCCGATCAGGTATATTGTGATTATCGCACAGAGATACCGGGCAAAGAATGCGCGGGGTTTTTACAGGTTAATCCGGTGAGCGAGGTGTCCGATGATTGAATACATTATCCCCCCAGCAATGGCCTTACTATCCGCATGGTCAGGCGGAAGTCTGTGGCCGTCACAGTACTTGCCTAAGTGTCTTACATGGCTTCCAGAGGCTTTATTCGCCGCGTGTATCGGTTATGCGTTATATCCGTTAATCGGCTGGTACTGCCTGATCGGTGTTGCATGGTCATACGCATGGATGCAATCTGCCACGGCACCCGGACTTCATTTTGGTGACGGATCATATAACCCTAACCGAAAATCTACGCTGAAGCCTTTGGTTGATCTGTTGTCACCATGGCATCCGTCAACCGTTGAATACTGCCGTGTGTATATGGCAGTGAAAGGCTTTCTGATAACGCTACCTGTCGGGGGATTGGGTGTTATCGGCTGGCCATTAGGGTATGAACTTGGTCATAGACTGGGAAGCAATACATACCGGGAATTGCTATCCGGGTTGTTTGCCGGTATCGGCGCACTCATATTTATGAAACTAACCGTATAGTATTAACTTGATTTTAATGATATCATCCTTTTATGAAATGGATGATGGTATTCCTTCTAATACTCCCATCAGGCGATAAAGTCTTTGTCGCGCCGCAAGTCACATTCCAATCCCAGACAGCCTGCCGCATTGCCATTGTCGATATGGAGTTATACCTGTCGCAATTCCCCGATTATTCCATAACGTGTATCCGCGTACCCGAGGAAAAAGATGCCTGATATCAGCAATGAAGAGTTGCAGAAGACTGCAAATATATATTGGGCCAGCGATAGACACCTTAGAAAGTCGGCTGAAATTCTCGGGATATCATCCTCAACCATGCACAACAGATTGGACCTTATACATAAGCGCGGGATTAAACCCCGCGTTCGCGCTTCTGCGGGTAAGGAAACAAAGGAAGTCAGGCCGGAAGTTATTAAAGTCCTGTGGTTTACCGATGCCCATAATCAGCCTGATATGCCGCTGGATCGGTTCTTGTGGCTGGCCGCGTTCGTGAACGATACCAAGCCCGATATCTTGATAGATGGCGGTGATTTTGACGATTTAAACAGCCTTTGTGGGTACGAGAGAAACGAGACATGGCAGGGCAGATTTAAGCCTGCATTCATGGATGATCTGGCCGCCAGTCAGGAAGCGCGTGAACTGCTGGACACCAAAATAACCCATGCCTGCAAGAAGCATTTCATTCTGGGAAATCATGAGGATCGGTTATGGTCATTTGAAAACCGCAATCCAGAGGTCTACGGCATGATGCAACATGCTTATCTGGAAATACATAAGAACTGGCAGATTACACCATATAAAGGCTATCTCGATATCGGCGGGGTTGATTTTACCCATGTCCCCATGTCCGGCATGAACAAACCCTATGGTGGGGCAAGGGCTGCGGTAAACGTGGCGGCGAAGTCTGTCCGGGATGTCTGCTTTGGTCATACCCATACCTACGGATACTGGGAGGAAAGCAAGCTCGGGCCGAACAGGTCAACCACGGCAATCTGTGGCGGTTGCTTCATGCCAGATAAGTACGTGCCAAAATACGCGCAGGGGTCAGCAAAGGGATACTGGTACGGGGCTCATATTGTGACGATATCAGAAGGGCGGATTATCGGTCATACGCCTGTGACGATGCGGGAATTGAAGGAACGGTATTCTTAACCTTCGCGTATTTGTATAACGCTTAGGTTAGATAGAACACGCATTATACACCCGGCATACCTCAACCGCAGCCGGATTGCCACTGTCACACAGGCCAGAAGCAAAAGCATCGGCGTTACCGCTTGTTTCTATTTTTGCGCTCTGCACGTTCGCGCAGCTTGTCAGCAATAGCGGTATCAGACAAAGCAGCATCTTTGCGTAGCTCATCATTTTGTTTTTCCAATTCTTCAGCCTGCACGTCCTTAACCCCGGCACGATAGGCTAAAAAGATGGGGACCAGCTTAACAAGCCAGCCCCCGAGTGTACCTAACATTTGCAGGAGGAAACTCATTCGGCCTTTTTCGCTTTGCGTTTTTGATAGATCGACCAGATAGCGGTAAACAGAACCGCTACAGCGCCAGCAACAGCGTCTACAGTTGCGGCATCAGCGTAACCCTTGGCGATTAAACCACCGCCAGCAGCGGCCAGAACAGCGCGGAATACGCCAGTTAATTCTTGTGTCATGTTAAACTCCCTTGTTTGTCTCGATCATAGCACAGATACGCTTTGCCCTGCTAGGGGTTTGGGAATACCATTTACTATCCCGAAGCTCTAACGCTGCCCGTTGGAAGTTGCCGATTTCCATGGCGGTTATTGCTTTCTTGAATTTCATAAAACCGTCAATTCCGAGCTGAAAAGCCATATTCATAACGGCTCTTTGACGCACCGCAGAAAGCTTTTCAAAATGCGGCCATCGGTCCTTGAGGGCAAACAATGTGCGTTTAACGTCATTATCGAGCAGATACATGGCCTCGTCTATGGTAATGCCACCGCCACGGCGCTTGTCGATTAGACGGCCAATACCGATTGTCCAATAGCCTAAATGATCTTGATATGCGGCTGAAACAAAACCTTCGTCGTGGAGAAGGTCGTTTTTAAGCTCTGATATATCCATCCTGTTCAACCTCTGCCGGGTTAGTAGTCTTCATAATCTTCAATTTCATCAGCAAGGTCAATAACCATGTCGCTTAATGCTTCAGTCATATCGATCATGTTTTCCAGATCGTATTCACCTGTATCGACAATATCCGCAAAACCCTGAAACGAGTCAGAATCTTCGGAATGATCTGTGATGGTAATAAACGCTAATTGATAAACGCGATTTTCACGAACGTATTTTAATAATTCCAAAACGACATCTTGGATTTTCTTGTCTGAGGCGCAAGGCGTTGGGGGCAATGCTCTCAATTCTGCCATTAACTACCGCCCATGGCCTTGGCAATTGCTTTACCAATCCCGCCAAATAATGACCCGAATATAGCTGAAACCGTCAGGGCCGCACCGATCAATACATTCCTGTCTTTGCGATAAGATTCAATGGCGGGTTTGATTGATAAAGAAATATCAGATTTTAACTCTGCAATGTCTTCATGCAGGGCTGTCTGCTTTGCAGATATATGACCTAGTTTTTCATATATATCATTCAGATCGGCCATGCTTACCTCATATAAAGCTAATATATCACATTTTTATTCATACACTATATTGATATTGCCGCCGTCGAATGTATCAGTCCCTCCTACGGTTGTAATTCTCACTCGGTCAAGCGTTGCGGAAAGAGCCTTAGATCCACCTATGTGAAACACACGGGCGCTGTCGGTTGTGGCAATCATTCCTTGTGCTGCCCAGAGATTGCATGATTAACTCCTTTGATGATTATATCCTAAAATCTTCCCAACCTACAGTCACAATACGAAGTGTCGTGCTTGCCACTGTTGATACTGCTCTGATCTGGCTTGATGTGTTTGTCAAAATCTCAAGCTCAGACGACATAGACCATGTTGATGCACTTGATCCAGCCTGATAGTTCTGCACGTTTGGAAGCGCCTTGGTTGTTTGGCTAATTGCTTCATCGCTTTCAGATTTTGAATAAACCCTCACACCATAAGCGCCTGACGATGACGGGACTTCGTAGAATATACGCACACGCGCTATTGTCTGAACTCCACCGGGGGCTGAAATAGTGTAATCCGTTGCCGATGTCCCGAGGTTAGTAACGCTCACATCGAGGGGGCCGTCAGTTAGAATGAACTTACGCCCTAACTGCGTAAATGCCAGAATTGCGCCAGATACACGAACGATAGAGCCAATACATTTCTTTTTCGTGTAGTTTGACGGCATTGTCGGGGATGATGCAGACGTACTGAAAAGAACATCAGTGACGTTCGTATCCGGGCGATTAATAACCCAGACATGATATGTTGTGTTAGCAATTGTTCCAGTATCTAAGCCGCCTTGGTTTGTACCGACAGCCCATGCAGCGTCTAACTGCTTGGTTATAGCCGAAAGCGTCATTACTGTAGTGCCATCATCAGAGACACATGATCCAGCGGCGATATCAATATCGTTTGTCGCATCCGTACCGTTTGACATTTTCAGGCCGTTTAAAACCCGGTTTGTCATGCTGGATATAAATGGATCAACAACAGACGCAGACTGAATAACCCATTTAGACAACGCACCGCTATAAATAAGGGTTACGCTATCGCTTGTCGATGCCAGTGTTATATTTCCATTTGGAGAAACAATATTCCCGGAAGTTGTCAGAATAACATCGCGGCTAGAGTTCTCGGTTTGCAGTATTAAAATCTGACCATCTGACCCGCCGTTAATCGTATCGAGGTTATCTGTTGCGGCATCGCTTTCAGTGTCAACGGTATGGTAAACCCCAGTAACCGTAACCGCACCTGATGAAATTGTCAGTTCGCCATCATCAGGCGTTAATATCTTGCCCGTAAAGGTATTGTTTCCTGAAAGCGTGTTGTTTCCTGTTAGTGTAGGAACACCCGTAACGGCAGGATTAAGAAGTTCCCATTTTGTATCTGATAAACGATAACGCAAAATCAATTCGTGACCATCACCAGCGATATCTCCGGCCGCAAGGGCATGATTGCCGTTTTTAACAATCGTCCGGGCCGTCAGTCCAGAGGGGCTGAACGTAGGGGTTGTCGTGGCATTTGCCGCCGTAGCGCGAACAAAACACAATTGACCGTCAACTAAGGCGGTTAAAGGAATGCTATAAGAGGCTGTAATCGCATCAGCGGTCCCGCCGCCGTCTACCCAGTTAAATGATCCGTCTTGCACCTCTCCGGCTCTTGCGTAATCGGTACGATTGACCGCAGCTCCTACGCCTGTATGCCGATATGTCGCCATGGGTAAATTTGCAGTAACCGTGGTTTGACCGTCTTTTGTGATACAGGTTGACAGTCCAGTGGCCATGCCGTTCATTTCAGCATCCATGCGGTCAGCGCGGATTTTAATGTTAGCTGCTGCGTCGTTAACCCAGTTATAAAGACGAACAAACGTCCCGGAACCATTGAAGCTCAAGATTGTTTCCTTTCCCATTTTATGCCATATTCAGGCATGGATAACGATACATTAAGAATTGCGTTGGGTGCTTTTTTAAGCATTCTCATTTGGGGCTTCCTATTTCCCTTTCTCGCGGGCAAGTGGCGCAGCGAGTGGCGCGGACAAGTACGGCGCGTATTTAGCCGCAGCCGTTCCTAACTGTCTTACAGCCTGCGGCCTGTCTGCCAGAATTGCTTGTGCTATACGCCTGCCACCGGGGACGTATCCCATTGCCGCTATCCCAAGGGGAATAGCAGCCGGAGAAACGGCGGCTCCAGAAGCAAGGCCATAAGGCAAGGCTGTTCCTAAAAGCCTATCAACACTCCCAGAATTTGGCACAGACTGAGCCATTCTTGCTTTAGCGGGATCGCTTAGGTCTTGCATAAGAGCAGAGCCTCTGGCGAATGCCGCCTTGTCTTTTGATTTATCAAGGGCCTTTACTGCTGATTGAAGTTGTGGGGGTGAGAATATCCCCTCATTGGCACCTAATGACCCGACAGCATTCTGTACACGCTTAAAGTTTGCCCATCCAGTGTTAATCGCCTTTAATTCATCAGCATATTGCGGGTTTGATCTTTGGACTAGCCCCCTTAATACGTTTTGTGTCTCTCTCAGGGCGTCTGCTAGTTGTTGTTCCTGAATAGAGCCTTTTCCAAAAACAGCCGCTTTCTCCCCCAATTCGCTTTCAATGTCTTTTATCGCCTGCCCGGTCATGGTCCCGTTTCCAGACATCCTAGACATAATAGAGTTTTTAATAATACTGTTAAATTTGGCTTTCTCCGGGGGGTTCATTATGTCGTCAATCTGAACCATTTTATAAACATTAGACATGTCTTGCTGAAAAACATTATCAATCTGACCCGTCAGTTTAGGCAGAAGATCGTCGTATCTTTTCCCGAGTTCACGCTCTACGTATGAAACGGCATCTCGGCCTAATTCCACATTATTAGGAAGCTTTTGACCAATTGGTGCAAGAACGCGGTTGTAAGCTGCTTTATTCAGGCTTTCAATGCTTCGACGCTGAGCGCCCTTAACAACGCTTCCGGCGATTGGAACGCTAGAAAGAACGTCTTCTCCGCGCTTTAACATCCCTCCTGCCATTTCACCCGGAGTGAGTTTTACGCCTTCTTTTAAAAGACCTCTAACAGCATCATCGGTTTGAGGGTTAAGAACCCTACCAATAGCCGATCCAACCAGAGGAGCAGCAGCGCCACCACCAGCCCCCCACGCCATCTGATTTGCCTTTTGTGAAAGAAAATCGCCTTCGCTTGTAACTGGAGCCATAGACGCATACCCAGCGCCCACGCCAGCCCCTGCTGCGGCTTTTGTTGCGAGTGTCGGGGCCGCTGCGGCGGCTCTTGCAGGACCAGCGCCGATAAGATTAACCGGGCTTATAACATTTCCCGCCAATCTTCCCCAATCAAAACCTTGATCACCTCTTCCGGCCTGATATTCTTTTTCACGCTCTTGAACCGCATCATCTATGCGTCCGGCGCTTTTTTCGTAAAGCCTGCTAACCGGATTAGGGGCCAAGCCACCTAATGACGTTATAGCCGACAGGCCACGAGGGACCATTTGACCAATACCATAAACAGGATCAACCGCGCCCATAACTACGCCTTCGCCAGTGTAGTTTTTTGAAGCTATAGGCTGCGGTTCTTCATCCAAAAATCTGATTTTCGGCTTATTTGTCGCTTGCGATTCATCGAGAAAACGAATGGGCATTATTCAATAACCGCCCTTCTTCCGCCGATTGTGATAACTGTACCGGGCGGTAAATTAGCCGCCTCGGCGTCTTCTAGCGTTGCAAATGAGGTTTGTGTAGATGACCCCTGTTCAGGAACAGACAACGCGGGCGGGATTTGATCAACCGGTGTATTGATTGCTGGATTAGGCGTTGCGTATGGGTTATCTAAATTCTGCTGTGTAAAATATTGACCTGTGCCAATCTGATTAAGGCGCTGGGTGAAATTAGATTGACGGCGCTCTGCTGCCTTAATTGCATTATCTATAATGACATTTTGCTCTGCCGGAGTATATGTTGGCAATGCCTGAAGCTGTAAAAGAATGTTTCTTTCACCCTCTGTCGGGTTGCCCCCAAAAATTGCCTTCATGCTGCCAAGTGCCTGCTCTGTCACAAGGTTTTTAGCTTCTGTTGTCGCGGCCGCACGTTCTTTATCAGCAATCAATCCTCCGATTATCGGTATTCTTGCCGCTGCCGTTCTTGCGTCTGCTCCCATGCCTGTATATGGCTGCGCCCCATCAACAGCTTCATTGTATCCTTCGCCGCCACGGCCTAAAATTTCCTTAGCGCGTTGCAGGGCTGATATTGCGCCACCAGTAGCATCAGATTTTTCCTGAATATCAAAAACTTCTTTTTGTTCTGTGGAAGAAAGCTTGCGAACTGGTTCACCAGTGATTGGGTCAATTTGCTGTTTATTCTTCCACGCCGCAAAATCAGGATTTTGCTGTTCAAGAATGAATTCTTGGTATGAAGCGGGAGCGGCAGGAGGTGCTCTATATTGAGCCTCAATAGCGGCTCGCTGTCTCGCCAATTCCAATTCCATCGGGAATTTATGACGGTACATATCCAATTCATTCGCCATGTTCTGCTTTGCCTGCATCTGGCCCATAACAGATTGCATGCCCATATCAGCGGTATCTTCGTTGCCCATGAGAATATTAGCGTACATTTGGCCAGCACGATCAGGAGGCGTAACATTCCAGTTAATTGTTTCACCGTCTGCAAGCTGCGTTTGTCCTCCTGACTGAGAACGAGAATATGCATCAATTGCCTGCGCCATTGTTTCACGCGCTGCCTTTTGACGATCCATTTCAGCTTGTGTCGCTTGGCCTTCCATGTATCCGCCTAGACCTTGCGTTAAGGCTCTTGCTAGACCAGCAACGGGTGACTGCTGAACGGCATAACCACTGACCATTTCAGTGTTTTGTGGTTGCTTACCTTGTTCCATAAGTCTTTGCGCCATCATCTGCTGACGGCGGATATTGGGCTTATTAGAAAAGAACGTATTATCTTGTCTTGCTGTCATTTACCGCACCATTTCATAGTAAACGCGCTTAAACCCATCATCACCAGTAATAACAGCATCAGGGATAATCTTTTCAACCTCTTGCGCTATAACGCCAATTCTCGGGGTATTGTCCCCGATATAGTTATATTCATAGACCCCAATCCCTGATGGCATTGATCCAATTTTGTTAATATTTTCTTTTGCCCTAATATCGGAAAGCAGGGCAAGCCATCCACCAGTGCCGCCGGCAGACGCGAGAGCAGACCCGCCAAGGCCAAAAAGCGCAGACTGAGTGGCATTATTGCTTGCCACTTTTGAGTTGTACTGACCCAATTGCGCCTGATACTGGTTATTAACCAATCCTGCATAATCAACCGGAGCGGTACCCTGATAGCCCGTATTCTGGAATTGTGGGTTTTGAACCTGTACGCCAGACGTAAGACCGATATATTCGTTAAGCGGAGCATTCCGCTGTGTCGTGTACTCGTTGATCCCCTGTTGCCGGCGCTGCAACGCCTGATTTTGCATCGTACCGCCATAATTAGCGCCTTGCAGAATAGCCTGCATCCGGGCATCGGTTTGCGCTTGGTTAAACCGTTCCATTTCACGGTTATAAGCATCAGACCCCTGACCAATACCTTGATTGATTAACCGTGTTCTTAGGGCCTCTTCATCGCGGGAAAATTGAGGGTTAAGCCGCGACATAAGGGCTTCTTCGCCACGCGCCGCTGCGGTTGAGGCATCTTCTGCGGTAAACTCACCCGGCAGGCCGGAGAAGCTAAAAGGCGTTGAAACCGCGCCACGAATGCGGCCTAATTGTTCTTCGCCCAGCGTTGCAAGGGCTTGCTCTGATCTTGTTTGAGTATCAAGAATGGCCTGTTGTTCAGGCGTCAGATTGATCGTGGAAGTAAATTGAGGTGGAGTTTCTCCGGTATAGAAATCCTCACGTTTAGGCATTGTACCAATATAATTTGACCCCCCGCCTGATAGGCCCATAGCCATAACCTGAGCAGGATTGACGGCTCTATTGGTTACGTTATTCCAATATCCGCCGTCTTTGTAGCTAAAATCCGTTGTCGGTTTTCCGAAACGTGTAATCTGACCACCTTGACCACCAGAGGCAAGCGCATTGTTGTAATTCTGCATGGCGGCGTTATAACCAGCATCATTATAAGTCTTTCCTCCACCGGTTTGCGTATATGTCAATGTTCCATAAGGCGTTACCTGATTGACGTTATTAAGAACTGCATTCCAATACGCGGTGTCTTTATTTTGCTGCGTTTGCGCTGCTGCGGTTGCCACTGGATCCGGAGCCGCTGGGGCTTTTGGGGATTTTTTACCCATTATATCCACCTACATTCATGACGGAGCATAGACCATGAAATAGCATCGCCACCGCTAGCCCATAGCTGGCGGTGATATCCCTCTGGCTTAAAACCCAATCTTTTATTGAACATGATAACCCCTTCATCATCTGCTTTGCAGTGCGTTTGAACTCTTTCCAGCCTGAGCTGGATGAAGGGATAACTGAAAAACGCATTTAAATTATGCCTTGTTGCCCATCTTTTGTCAATACTGGCAACGGACATCTCGATGCAATACGGATCACCATCATTCCGAGTTAGCATGTTGTTATAGACAACCCCAGCGATTAATTTTCCGTCGTGTAAAACGCCTATGGCTTTTGATTTTTCGAATTGACCAGGAACTCCGAATATCTCTTTTGATACCCAGTCAGAAATGGATTTATCAGCCCCGTAAAGAAGCGTCAAAAAACGCCCCCGACCTCGAATATGATATCTGTCGCCTGCCAGCGTATCGCAATGCCTTGCGTAGCGGTTTTTACCCGAATACCGCCAGAATATCCTACACCCGAGACTGACTGCCATTTTTTAATGATATTGTCGCCCGATCCCCAATCTGACGTATCCCATGGAGCCACGTCCCAGATAGACCCAGCAGACCCGGAAAACTGCGCTGCGTATTGAGGTATCTTATTCTCATAATCGACATTCATAATGATAGCTGGGGTAATATCACCCTCTGCCAAGAATATGGGGCGGGCCATCGTAAACCGTTTCATTGTCCCACGACTGCCAAAATAACTGTATGCCTGCTGGACCTCGGTTGATATATCGTCACCGCTATCATCGGCTCCTGTGTCACAGGACTTCACAATGCCATCGCCGCCAAAATAAAGAATGTCGTCTATTTCTTCAAAGCAGAAGGCGTTCCAGCCAGTGAACTTACACCATGCCCCGGTTATGGTATTCATGACGTATTGATATGACGTTGTGCTTTCAATCTGCGGAATGTTTAAAATGATCTTGTTCCCGGCAGGGTACAGAAACGGCTGCCATCCGAAATTCTCTTTATAAGACCTAATATCATCGCTAATCAGGTTTGATATTTTATCGGTAATGGCATTTTGAGACTGTGACCTGTCAGTAAGCAATGACTTTGAAAGCGGAAACGCCCCATCCGTTGTCAGCAAGAGAACATCAGACCCGGCTTTTATAAAGCATCTGCGGCCTATTGGCTTTCCAATACGGAATGTCCCTTTTAATGCCCATGTATTCGCGCTGGAAGGGTCTGTACCCTGATAAACCGCACATTCGCCCTCAGACGTAATAAACGCCGCATAATCATCAACCCCCGCAGCGTTATCAATCGTCCAGTTTGCCATTGCGACAAGATATCCGCCTAGCTTGAATATACCTGACAGATTTAATTCAGCAGCCGCTCCTGCAATGCTTGAAACAGGCAAATACCAAGCAGAAAGGCTGTCCTTCTCGATCAGCCAAACACGGTTTTTGAAGTTGTTAATATGGATACAGTCAGCCGTATCTACGCCCGTAATCGAGTAGGTGCCGCCGCCGTCAACATCCCACGCGCTGCCCGTGTAATAGCGCAACTTGTCCTGACCATTAACCGCCATAAGGAAATATCCCCCGGCAGTACCCATATTGATATATTGAAACCGTGAATTAGATAGCCCTGATACAACCGCAGCGCCCACGGCTCCAGCACTGGTAACGTCATAGATTGATCCTGAAGCAATACCAAATAGCTTTTGAATAACCCCGTCATTATAAGCCATCAAGGTATCAACAGCGCCTGTAATTCCGGTTACATGATCCGCGCTGCCGTTCCTAACCATCACATCTGACGGCGTTGGAAACCAGTTTGTCATGATCGTGGCTTCGGTTTCCTTCATATTTGAAATAGCATCACGAGCATTTAATCCCCCGGTAGGGGCTTGTATTGAAGCCGTTCTTGCTACACGCTTTCCAGATACATTAATCATTGGCCGAATCCGGTGTCAGGTATATTCCCGTTACTCAAAAGCTGCAATGTCTGTCTATTGCCTAACGGTAATGCCCTGTTTCCGCCGTCACGAGCCAGAACACGCATACAATCGGCATCGTAATCCATTTTTTCCTGACCGTAATCCATACCTTTGGAGCGTAGGAAACGCCATTTTATGCCCTGAATGAAGCAGTCTTCATCCAGCAGATATGTATCTGTATCTGCAGTCCATCGAGCCTGATCTGTTCCGCCGCTGGACTGACACCAATAATTGGAAAAATAATCAAATGCGATACTTTCGTTATCCGTTGCAGGAACGGGATCTAAAAACATCCGGTTATCACGGATATAAAAACGTCTGCGTGGGCCAGATACTGCAACACCATAGCGAAGGACGTTCTTTTCCTGCGCTGATATAGGCCCCATAAGTTCCCATCTCATAGTCCCGTCCCAGAATGTCTTTTGCACGAAATACTCGAAATCAGCAGGCATGGCGTAAGCACCCTGCGAGAATTGCAGGGCCGCGCCTGTTGCTGTTTCCGATACTGGCCTATCAAGCGTTACTTGCGTTCCGCTATCAACACTAACAACCTTTGCCTGATACGGCAGACCGTCCCCGGTTACAAACCAGTACTCTGCCGTTATTCCTGCGGTTGACGGAATATTTGTAATAACCTTGCTTCCTGCTGTTGTGTCGCCCGTTGTCGCTGCGGGTACTTCCGTCTGGAATACATATTCTTTATGCAATGCCTGCCATCCACCACGGCTATTCGCCATGACAGAAAAATCCTTGCCCTCGCGGTTTGCAAGAGCAAGGAGTTGCCTAGATTGGTCATCAACTGACCCAATAATACTTGATGGTTGCGGTATGCCTATTTCATCACAGGCAGCCTGCATTAACTCAAGTAGCGTTCTCGGCATCATTTACCTCTTTCGGTGGACGGCCACGGCGAGGCTTTTCTTCGCCCAGCGCCGCAAGTTGGTTCTTAATCGCTTCCAGATCGTTTCTTAGCCGCTGGTTTTCTTCTTGCAGTTTAGCAATGCCGGAATTGTCTTTTGCCTGATCAATCCATGCTTTTGCTTTATCTCGCATAGTCCTTCCGCCCAGCCAATTGATATTATTATCACCCAGCGCCGCAAGTTGTTCAACGGTATGAATGTTAAGGGCTTTGATACTCAAAGCATCGGCTTTTGTGATAAGGCTCCATTCTGTCAATGGTGTCCCTTCTAAAGCCTGTGTTTGCTGGTTTTTAAACGCCTGATATTGGCGCGGCCATCTCTCGCTATCTGGTGGTGTTCCTGCATCCCAATCATATTTTACAGGACGGACACGGACGGTCTTGCTATCGCCTGCAATCCTGATTGTTACGTATTCTTTTTCTTCAAAGATTGGACGGCCAGCCTCTAGGCTTTTTTCTTTATTTTCTACGGGTTCCATATGAAATTCGACATAAAGGCCAGTGTCGTCCCCATGCTTTACATGATAATTCTGGCCTTGCTGGATAATCTTTGGCTCTACTAAAGTCATCTCGTTTCCTTTGTTAGGGTTGGATACCGATATTATAGGGGAAAGACGGGGCTTTTAATAGCCCCATCTCCCTCGGTAGAGCCGACCGAGAAAAGGGGCGGGATTTTATCCCCGCCCTCATTCTTACACTGTAGCACCAACATTCGGAGTTGGGATAAGAACTGCCGCTGCGGTTGCAGCAGCGCCGCCATTTGCCGTTGTCAAAGCGATGTTTACAGCGACTTCCGCGCCTGCGGTGCCGTCATCATCAAGCTGACCAGCCGTTGCCGTGGTATTCAGTCGCACGTTAGCAGCAGCAGAAGCCGCCACTCGTACAACACAAACGCCACCGACCTGTGCCCAGAAATATCCAGACGCAGCTACAGCAATCGGAGATACAGCCAGAATTTGACCATAACCCGTTCCAGAGTTCGTTGTATCAACCATATCAGCCGCATAAGCCTCATCAATCAATACAACGTAACCAGCACCAGTAACCCCGCCAGCATCAGCTTGGACATAAATCCATTCTTTATCTGTATTCGGGTCATAGTGACGCGTACCCAGTTCAAACAGTGCATCTTCACTGTCATCTGTCAGATCAACGCCCATAAGTGTTTGAGACATGATATTTTCTCCTTAATTGGTGAGGACGCCCTGAAGACGACGGTTAGAAACAGTCATGTTTCCAGCGAAGCCAATCAGTTTTACCATAGCGTCTTGGTTGGTTGCATAACGATCATCACCGAGCGGAACAAAGTTACGGTCAGCATGAGGACGGAAGAACAGATAGTCTGTATTGATAAAGAACATGCTATCTGTCGGGCAAGCGCCACCTACACCACCATCGAGTACAACGTCAGCAGCACCGCCGTGACCAAAGTACTTCAGGGATGTAAAGCCAGCTCCGGCCATTTCTTCGGAAGTAATACGCTGAATTGCTTGCAGGCTGTCCAGATAAAACTTGTATTTGTTCGTTCCGGCTACAATCAAATCAGGACGGTCTGTACCGCGTACCAGTTGCAGGGCAACCGCATTCATCAGCGTTTGGATATTTGCCGCTGTTGCTGCCGTACCTGTACCAGCAATATTACGCCAGAAAGAACCAATCGTTGTAGATGCATCAATGCCGCCAACTGTACCCGTTGATGGGGTGCTGTCGATCAGCAATTGCAGACCGCCGATTTGTTTACCGCCGTCAGCCGTACCGTCCGAATAACAATCCGCAGCGATATTGTTGACGAGGGTTTTTTCAGCGTTAGAAATACGGCTTTCCAGAAGGTCCAGAATTGCTTCCGGGCCGCTGTTTTGCAGCATTTCCAGACCAGAAATCGAAACAGCTACAGCCGCTTGTTTCCAGTCAAATTCTGCGCCCGTGAAAACATCAGAGGGGGAAATATTCAGTGTTTCGTAACCGGAATAACGCTTAAATGTGCCGTTTTCTGCATATTCAAGCTCTTGCACGATTGTACGACCACCGGAAACAGGCTTAACCTTGCCTTTTTTCTTCAGTCGCATCAGAAGCGCGTTGTTTTCAGAGACGTTATCCGCCAGCTTGCCTGTGCGGTTACGGAGCGTAGTGGTTACAATCTCCGTCATTGTAGACGATGGATTTGCCATTGTGGCCTCCCTAACTGGTTGCTAGGGAGGCACCGCGCTTCCCTAGATTTTAGAGCCTGTAATCGCGGCTAAATTAGCCTGCAATTCTTCTCTAAGTGTTCTTTCTGGGGATTTAGCGTTTCCGGCGTTTGCGGATGGACTGCCCGTAACTGATACTGCGGCCTGTTTTTTCGCTGTCAATTCCGCCTTTCGCTTCGCCTGCCTTTCGGCGTCTTGCTCTTGGAGCAGCGTGGAGCGTATCTGCGGATTCGCGTAACAAGCCATGTCGTAAGCCTCTTGCAAATCCTTGGCCTGTCCTGAAGCAAGCAATGGAGCCATAAAGGCTTTCACTTGTTCATAGTGTTTATTCGCCGGATTTGCAGCGAAGGCATTAACTTCAGCCTGAATTCTATCACTCTCTTGCTTTTCTTGCAAGCGTGACATAATCGCATCAGGATTTAGAGTTTGTTTAAGCTGGGCGATTTCATTATGAAGCGACTGAATGTAATTATCCGGCGCAGCTTGCTGGTTTCCTGCTTGCCCCAGATCGACGCCATATGTCTCTGCAATCTGGTGAATGAGGGCCACTTTTTGTTGTGGCGTCCCCGTCCGAAGCTGATAAGCGGTATTCAGCAATGATTGAACAGCCGTAACAGGATTTCCTCCCTCTGCCGCAATAATCGGCATGTAAGGATTTATTACGTCCTTCATTTCACGCCCAAGGCGAAGCTCACCCTCTTTAGAGGTTACCATCTTATGAATATCGTTCTCACGGCGCAGGATTTCTGCCTGTACGTCAGGCGCAAGGGTTGACCATTTCTCTTTCATGGGGCCAGTCCAAGCCTGCGGGGCCTCGAGGGCAGGGGCGACTACTTCATGCTCTTGAGGATTTAATTCCGGCGTTCCTGCGGGTTCTTCTTTTTTCGTAAATTTACCGGCTTCATCTCTTGCCGGGCCTTCTTCGACAACATCGGAAACGTCACTAATTTCATTCTCTGCCGGGTCTTCTGCGGTTGTTACGTCTGTGTATGCTTCTTCAAGTTGTTCTCTCAGGCTCTTTTCGGTAGTCATATTTGGCTCTTTCTATGGTGCGGTTGCGTCAAAAGTACCCATACTATCCCAATTCGCTACGCCATTAGCATCCGCTAGGGCTTGCTGTGCATCAATAAGGTTAGTATGAGAAGCTGCTAATTTAGCGTTAATCCACGCTAGAAGTCGTTCATTAAATGTCCCGGCATCAATCGAATGAAGGTCAAAAAGCGCGTGCCAGTCACCTTCATATGTGTTTGTCGTGCTAGTTACGGCTCTAATACTGGCCTGCTTATCGCTTTGATTGCTCATGATATCAACCCATGCTTTTGCGCGGCCTCTTTTAGTTCCCTGTGAACGTCATAATCACCGCGCTGTTGTCTTTTTCCTGTCTGCATTCCGCCCTCGACAATAACATGACCAGTTGCCTTCAAATCGGCATAATACTTTGCCTTGCTGTCGTATCTTTTTCCGGTTGCTGGGTTTAACGTATTGTTGAGTGTGTCGCTGATATATCCCGGAGCATATCCAGAATACCCGTGATACAAAATCCCTCCGATTTGGCCGCAGTCTATACATTCTCTTGTCGCAGGATCATGATTATAGTCTTCCGTATCCTCGACAGTAAATTTTACCCTGCATCCACAACATTCATAATAATGTGCCATTAGTTCACCATCAACAATATTGCCAATTCGTCATCGAGTTCATTCATTTGATCATAAACCAAATCACTATACATCGAAAGGCTGGATAAATAGTCTTGAATAGCCTGAATTTCGAGAGACAGGGCTTCATAATCGATCAGATTTATGGCCTCTGGAGACTTCGCTATTATCTCAAGCTGCGGTGTTTGTATATCAGGAACGGCTTCAATGACTTCCTGAGCGGCCTCGATAACCGGGGCTGTAATTTCCTTTGTCCGGGTAATTCGCTCAAGTCGTTCAAGTCTTTTTCTGTAGTCCTCACCAAAATGACCTCCGGTTACTTGAGGTGCTGGTGCAGCGCCAAAATCGAAAGATTGGTCACTAAAAGACGATGTACTAAACGATAATGACGAAAATGCCGCCATTAAGCTCCCCGCCACAGATTGCCGCTTGATCCGTCACCAAGTATTTCAGCGCCATTCATGCTCTCTGTATTCGCATCTACCTGTCCGGCGACAGTGAATGTAAGATTGTCTGTTTTTGCCTTAATTGCGTCAACTACGGTATCAACCGTTGTTAGTGCCACAGCAGTAGCCAACCCGCTTTGAATTTCCGTCACTGCATCCGCTGCCAGCGCCGAGGCTGTCAGTGTATTCTCTGCCATTGCCCCGACACTTGAATCCATCCGGCCAGATACCAGCGCGGCAGGAATGCGGGATTGAATATCCTGCGTATCGGTTTCAATCGCAGCGGTCTGGGTTTTTACCGCAGCAATATCAGCGGAAACGCTGGCACCGTCAGGAGCGCCAAGGCGGGCATAATTATCGCCAGTTTGTGGGAAGTCTGTAAAAACCTGAATAGTGGCGGATACTGCACCTGTTCCGGTAAAAGTAAAGGCTATGTGATCATAGTTTGTTTCTGCTTGTGTTGGGGCGTATCCGTGGTATCCGTTCCCTTCATGGGTTACTGTTCCAGATCCGGCCCCTTGAGTTCCGCCATCGCCTGTAACATATACCGTAACAGATCCTGTGAACGCGCTTCCATCAGAAGCCGTTATTATCTGCGCCCCTATTTTCTGCCCTGCTACGTTTTTTTTCATGCCATCACCTAAAATAGTATTGCAATTATAGCACCATGCCGAAATAAAGCCACCGGGAGGCGCAGGGATTGCCTCAACCGGGACAAACCCGAGTTCTGCCGCCGCGCCATCAAATAGAAATGGCCCGGAGCCGTTCCACGTCATACGTCGTCCTCAATGAATTTCAGGCTGCAAAGCTGCGTTACAGTTGTAGCACCAGAGAAAGAACAAAGCTGAATACAGGCGTTATCTTCAACCACAGGGCATAAACCGCCGCCGCCCAGAAACGCGTCAACAGGCCCCGTTGTGTTATCGAAACCGGCATTTCCGCCCGGAACCCAGTCGAGAATCTTGAACAACGTAACTCCAAAATTTCCGGCAGTCGTTGTGGAAGCCGCCAATGTGACGCTTTCAACAGAACGGACGCCGGTATCTCCGTCAGCCAGCGGGACTATCAGCATAGTCCCCGCGCTACGGTTCCCGGAGCCGCCAAATACAAACGCTGGGCTTATTTGTCCGGCAGTTCCCGCCTGATTCGTATAACTGACCGTGGCCGTGGTCGCTGTGGTTCCGACTGTTCCGTAAATCTCTAAAGCAGCGAAAACACCTTCGCCGCTGGTGTAGCGTGTCAGCGCCGCAGTCGGAAGGTTTGTGGTTTGTGCGCCGGTTGTCGTTCCGGACAGACCACCCTGATGCGACAGGCGATCTATGACCAAAGTCGCCAATGCGATGCTGGTGACGTTCAAAGACGTTCTGGTTTGGACCTGTGCCAGCCTGCGTGTCTTCGTCGTTGCAGCGGGTAATCCCAACCTTTCAAATGTTATAGCCCCTGTCGTACTGTCTGACAGAGCGGTTGCCGTTGTAGGGGCTAATCCCGGAATGGGGGCTGACGCCCAGCACGACTGTAAACGGCTTGTATCTCCGATGGCCACTTTTGATATGAGGCGTGTCGGGTATTGCTGCAATAAACTTTTATAGGTGCTGAAATCCGTCACAGCCATCAGGATTTCTCCACGAAACTGAACTGGAAAAATCCTTGAGGTATGGTCGCGGCGTTCGCCAGAAACGCCATGGCCAGACAAGCATCAGTCTGTATTTCAGGCAGCACTACCGCGCCGGATATATTATCCATCAGCGCCAGACCGCCGGGGTTGTTACAGATCATGTTTACAATCGGATGCCCGATACCCACCGCGATATTGCCAGCAGTCCCGGTTGTTGCCAACAGATCAAGGTTTTCAATCGCCTGCACACCTGTATCGCCATCGGCTAGCGGCACAATAATGAACCGTTCCGCTTCCCGCAGGCCAGTTGCCCCGATTGAGAAAGCGGGTGTCGTCCGGCCAGTGGTTCCAGCCTGATTGGTGTACTGAATTGTCGCCGTGGTCCCGGTGGTCCCGATAATCGCACTGATTTCAAGGAAAATGAAATTACCTTCCCCAGACGTGTACCGCGTCAAGGCCGATGTCGGCAGATTGGTTGTCTGCGCCGTTGTCGTGGTTCCGGACAATCCGCCCGAAGCAACAAGGCGATCATACAATAGTATGCTGCCATATGTGTTCAGCGATGCACCGCATCCGGTCAAAAACTTCTCTGCGCCGCCAGCGGGATCGGTTTGGAGTATTCCGCCGTTCGTGGTGTTCGTCGGGACCGCCGATGTGGACGGCGCTGCACCAGAACCGCCCCGGTTCTTATTGTAGCGCCACAGCGAACTGTACCTTCCAGAAACAGGCGCAGACGCAGCCGCCGCCCCGATCCTGCCATCCACGTAAAGCCAGATATCTTCGGGCGCACCGGAGTTTCCTCCAGTCCTGCGGTTAATCAGATCAGATAAATCAGTTATCGCCGCCATGCCATGCCTCTTGTTCTTCTCTGTATGATTCCAGCAAAGATGTTTCTTCTTCGGTCATCGCCACAACCAGACGAAACCCGTCTAGCGTCTTCGCCCGCACGACTGCATCGCCAATCTGCGCGACGTATTCACGCAGAGGGGTGTCATACGTAGCTGTGCCGTTTTTTATAGAGATCATTTTACCCCCGCAATCTTGCCGCTTGCATCACGTATAACCTCACGAACTGGCGGGTTTTGAATAGCCTCGACTACCGCCTGATTACCCTGCGCCTGTATTTGTGCAATCGCTGCCAGTCCTTGTGTTAGTGTATCAGCAAGCTGTGACATCATCGCTGCCATAGGAGTGACCTCACTATCGTTCATATCTGTGTCAGACATTGCAACGTCAGGCGATACTTTTGTTTTCGCGTCAATCCGCGACTTAACCAAATCAGCATCAACCTTCTTATTTTCAAGGCCATATCTGTATTCCATGTCTTGTTGTTTCAGTTGAAGTTCTGCCTGCTTTATACCAATTTCCTGCTGTTTTAACTGCAATTCGGCCTGTTTAAATTGACCTTCCTGTTGCATCTTGGCACCCTCTAACTGAGTACGGGCGTTTTCAGATTGCGCCTTTGCGTCGGCTTCAACTTGTGCTGGATCTGGCTGCGGTTGTGGATTTTCTGCCTGTTGCCTGATTTTATTAAGGGCAATGTCAAACGTGCTTTCAATTTCACGGCTGACCTTAAACCCACGAATACCAAACATAAGCATTTGCATTAATAGAGGCTGCAAATCAGGCGGCATCATAACAGCCTGCTGCATAAATGCCCCTACTGCGCTCAGAAACTCAGTACGGGCTGCTTTTTCCGCTTCCTGATCAACTTTAATCGTGCTGTCTGTTTCAATATCAATACGGAAACAACGGGCCGTTTCATTGCGAATTAGTCCTTCAACTTCTTCCCATGTCGGGTTATCCATCATCTCGGCAATATCATCTGGCAGCGGCTGTCCCTGTGCCATCTGCATTTGCTGTTCAATCATAGCTTTTTCTTGCGCGGTCAGAAGCTTAAAGCCTGATAACTGCTTAATCGTTTCAATACTGAAGTTCTCCGCAATAATCTCCGCAAACATGCGAACAAAATCACGGCTGTATCTAGCGACGTCTTTTTGGATATTTTCCATACGCAGACCGGCGTATTTACCTTTAAGCTCTTGCGCTCCCAGAGTTTCATTCGGGTTTGAAGCCCCGCGAATAATGTCTGAAATACCCGTGATCTCGTATAGGTCTTGCTTTGCTCTCTCCCGCGCCTCGTACAGTGACGAAAGAGCCGCGACGACATCGGCAATCGGCATAAACTCAATTGTTCCCTTAAGACCGCCTTTATCAGCGTGAACCGCCCATTGTTCAACCGGAATAAGCGTATTCTCTACACCCTCGGCCATCATGCGCTCAATACCCTGCGCACTGGCATCATAAACGCCAACGGCCTTAACGCATTTTACCAGTGCGTTAATTCTGGCCGTCATGTCATCAAGTTCTTTTGCCTGATCCTGATATTGAATGTAATCAGGAGTAGGGATTAATCCGTCATTAGCAATCGTCGCATATAGTGGTTTGGGACACGGGAAAAATCCCTTAAGCTTTAGAGGGTCATCCCTTTCGTCAAGCGCGTCTTTGTAATCCTTGTTAATCCAGTAAGCCTTCTTACTTGTCTTGTCCCAGATTTCATAAACACTGGCCCTCTTTTGATCTTCAGGAAGCTTATCCTCTTTCTTACCGCTATCCATCGGTACGGCTTTACCGATTTCCTCACCAAACCGATCAATCAGTTCACGGCGGCTCATAAGAACCCTGCGCCATACCGCCCTTACTTCCTGCCATGTTCTGGCATAAGTGTGCCCGAAGTCACACCAGTGTACGTAGTCAGCTACCACGTCTTCAGAATATAATTCCTGTTCAGCCTCTTCGCCTATTTGCTGGTCATCAGTCGCTTGTGATCCTTCGCCCCTGACCTCAATACTGCCCTGTACGTCAGCATCCTTGAAATTTGGAACATACCTAACCCAGCCCGTGCCGCGTCCGGGCAATAGACGATCAAGGACAGATTGCTTCATAATGTCGTCAAAATTATCGGCATCAACGTAATAAGATACGCAACGCTCTAATATCTGTGATGCAACCGTTCCAAGCTTGTCATCATCTTGAAAACGGCGGTCTATGTTCGGAATGGGGGGCTTGTTATAAGCGGCGGGGGCTAATGTCTGTACGTTTGACCAGAGAATATTAAATTGTGATCTACCCTGTTCGGCATCGCTGCGCTCGTCTTTATACCGCTTGATAATCTTCTTGGAACGCTTTTCCCATGTGGAAAACTCTTTTTCGTACCAGTCAATTTGACTGCACCAAAACGCAACGGTATTAGACTTTTCTTGTTCGATCATATTCGGTCATAGCCTCTTTGCGCTGGCATATCGGGGAAAAATACCTCTTTTGCGGTCAAATCTTCCAAAAAGCGCGGTTTTTTTCGTTCCTCCGTCATAATATCAGATTTCCAGACTTGTGCAATAATCTCGAAAGCGTCCGCCCCGTGACTATACCCGTTATGTTCGGGTTTGTCTGACCATTTAGCTCGATCTTCATCATAGATAAACGCATATTTTCGTAATGCTCTAAGTCCATCCTTGCATCGAACTGGATCAGCCCAGCATTTATCAAGCGTCGTCCTTGCGGCCTGTATCTGGTTTTGTTGACTGGTTGCCGCGACAACATTCATCATTACGCCTAGTTCATGACCCTGCTGGATGATAGACCGTCCCCCGGCCTGCAATAGTTTGTTTGCCGCGTCATGAGGGACAAAGTGCTTTGCATATTTGTATTTCTGGCGGTGTTCTGCTTCCGGTATAGTGTTGCCATGCGTCCATTTGACGATCTTGCCGTGATTGCCGTATTGCTCGACGATAATCTCGCGCCCGAATAGTTGCTCGATATAGTGCTGTATATCCTCACGATTGTTTTCGTAATAATCAATCAGGCGTATCTCTAACCCTGCAATCTGAAACCACCATATCGCCGTATCGTCTGAATAGCCTAGATCCCATGCGGTATATATAGGTAATTCAGGATCATATATGCCTTCAACCATCCGGCCCGCGTTAGTCATGGCATTGATCCACTTGCCATAGACCGCACCCTCAGCATTACTGTTGAAGTTGCCTTCCCATATCCAGTCATATGCACCGGGCTTTTTCTTCTTATCGCGCAGGCGTACTTTGTTCAGGCTTTCCGGGAAAAACGGGTTATCGTACCAATTGACCTTGGCAACCCTGAAGCTTTCATCAGCGTCAGCGACAAACATCTTATGGATTGGATCGTCTTCATCGTCAGGATTCCAAGATGCCCAAAGTTCACAATCAGGAAAGTCACGCATAACAGTGGGGATAAGGTATGTCAGTGATGATTGGCTGACTTTCTGCGCTTCCTCCAGCCATGTACGGCGTACGCCATGAAGTCCTTTAACCTCAGCAATGTTAGTACGCAACCCGTAAAACAGGAACTCGTTACCGTTCTTGCATCGGATATATTCCTTTCCGCGCTCGAACGCGTCTCCTACGCCAAGCGCATCAATCTGGCCGTCGATAACGCTGAATACGCTATCTTTAAGGGATTTCTGTAGTTCCCTGCCACACAAGAAGCGCCACGGCCTATCAGACAGGCGCATAACGTCTATAATCGCCATATTGGCAAACGCTATTGTCTTGGCTGCGCCCCTGCCGCCGTATGCCCCGCGATAGTCAGCAGGGCCATCGAATATAGCAGCCAGCTTTTCAGGTATCTGAAGGTCAATCTGTTTTGGCATCTGCCTTCACATGGCGGATATTGATATTAAACCCGGCATCGGCAGGCTTACCGTCTTTGTCGAGTTGCTGCACGTCAGTGCGGTTTAGCTTCGGGATATTGTACTCAACTACCTTCATGAAAGCGTCAAACGCATCCTTCGGGCTTTCCTGCGCTATCTGGTCTAGCCAGCCGTTTAAACGGTCTACGTTGCCCTCTACAAAAGCCGCTATCGCCTCACGGGCGTTAGTTGTCGCCCTATTGGGAACCCCTGCGGGACGACCAGCGCCGGGTTGTTTGCCGCCCTTAGCCATTGTCTAGATTTCCATAGATAATTTTTCTACCCATTAGTTAACGATTATATAACCTGATTGGATTGAATGCAATACGCACGATCTGTAATATGTTTCATTCTGTAAATACCTTTCTTTTGCGATTTAAGGGGGGCGCTATGCGATTATCAAAACCCGGTATGTTTTATCGTTCTATATTCAATTCGTGCGTACCAGCGTTTAAATTTACCGGGCAGAAACCGATTTCTTTCATGCGCCTTTCCCGGTGTCGTTTTTTGGCTGCTGCGTTTTGTTTTTCTCTCCGGGCATCGGATGCAAGGTGCATGATGCTGGTATGGTCCCGGTCCATCAGTCTGCCGATTGCCGGGTATGACCATTTTTTGGGGTCGTGTTGCCGTAACAGTCGGACTATGTCTTTCCTGCATTCGACAAGTTGCCATTCACGGCGTTGAGATTTTACTTGAACCCATGAAACGCCGTAGTTCTTCAGGATTTTGTTGATTTCGCGTTTCAGGTTCATCATTGCATTCCCTTCGGTTTCTTGATCCAGTTCTTTCCGTTCATGGTGACCATGTTCACCGATGCATACCCTTCTGGGGCGAGTACCCATTCCCATGATTTTCCATCCGTGGTTTCTGACTTCAGCTTTTCAACCCATTCGGATTTAAACCCCTGCCACCCCCTCATGCAGATTTCTCTCAGGGCCGCGTCCATCGACCATCCGGCTTTGACGGCTTCCCGGCGTATGCCTTCCAGCGCGGTTTCTGTGGCCTTGGCCTTTTTTGCCCTCCGGTGAGAAATAAAATCATCCCATACCTGATCGGAAACGTCATCCGGTTTTAATACACCGCTCCGCCGAGCGGGTTTATATTCTGTCTCTGTCTCTGTCTCTGTCTCTGTCTCTGAGTGACAATTCCGTAACGGTTCCGTAACGGTTCCGTAACTTGTTGTTTTATCATTAAAAAGATCGTTATTTTCCGTTTCTGCTCTTTCGATAAAACCGTGACGAATTATTTCATCAATCGCTATTTTTACGGCTTTGGGATCAGTCCGTAACCTGAATGCAATTTCCTCGTAACCAATCCGTAACATTCCTGATACGGGATTTTCATCCTCGGCGGAGAGAAGCCAGAGCATGGGTAATAAAGCCCTTGCCTCGACTGACATTTTCTGAAATTGGAAATTATCTAAAAGGCTTTTATGCAGCCTTATCCACGGCGGATTGCGGTCTTTATACGATTGAAATGATGACCAGTCTTTGATCTTAAACATAAAATCTCCCACAAAAATCCCCAGTAAAGAAGGGTGCGAGGGCAACCACGGGGATTTGGCTGTCTATCGGGGATCAATCCGATATAAGCCCTCACGGTTAGTATATATCAGGTTTTTAAACGGTTAAACAGCCTTACTGAGAAGATCATCCCCTCGTTGTTTTACATGCTCAAGGTTTTTTACGGCCTGCCGGAAGTAACTGGCCTTCAGTTCAATGCCAATACCCTTACGTCCCATTTCAACCGCGCCGAAAACCTCGCTTCCAATACCCATAAACGGGGTAAAGACTATATCGCCCGGATTGCTCCAAAGGTGAATGCAGCGCTCAATAACGTCCAGCTGCAACGGGCTGATATGTTGCTCGTCTTTATCATCCCTTGCGCTGCGGTATTGTAGTGTCCGGCTTTGGTTAATATCAGTCCATACAGGGCTGGCATATCGCTGCCATACCTCGATTGAATACCATCGTTCAGCATCAGCTTGGGATTGTCGCTTTAGTCTATTTTCAACTGGTTCAGGCGCGTTACCTTCGCCGATATAGTATTCCAGCTTACCTTGTACTGGTTCTTCATTCTTGCCCGGCTTGCGGAATGTAACGATATAATCAGCCAGACCTTGACCGGATATTGTGCTGTCTTTTTCCATTTGTTTATGAAGTAAGCGAATTGATTTTGTGCGTTGCTGCGCGACTACGGGATCTTTCCAAATACAGACCTCAGAATGAAATATCCATCCACGGTCTATAAAATTACGGATAACCTCACCCCTGAAATCACGCATACCGATAAATCCATCACGCGTTATACTCGTGGGTAACTGCATGCAATGAACGCTTGCCAGCCTTCCCGGCTTCGTCATGCGGAGCAAGTCGGATATGATAAATCCATAATGGTCATAGAATGACCGACCTTCAGAATTACTGACATCACGGTCTGAATTGCTGAATTTATACAAGCCCTCGAATGGCGGTGAATGTAATGAAAATCCTACGCTATTATCAGGGATTGCAGGCATAAGCTCGCAGCTGTCTCCCTCATATATTGCGTATTGATCCGTAATAACCTGATTGACTGCTTTTAAATCCATGATGGTATCTCCATTTTTTGCGTTGGTATGTATGTTAATGTATCGCGTGTTGCGCCCCTGATACTTGCGGCGTTTAGATCGGCCATATGTTTTACCATTTGCCGCATCATATGTTCGCATTGAAGCTCTTTACGCTTGATGTTGGCGACAACCGCGCCTTCAAGCTCAGAAGCAATAAAATGCGAATATACCTCTTTTGTTTGACCGAATCGCCAGAACCTACGGATTGCCTGAAAGACCTGCTCAAAGCTATCATTCAAACCGACAAAGCAAGTATTGTTACAGTGCTGCCAGTTCATTCCGAATCCGGTTAATGATGGCTTGCTGATAAGAACCCGGATATTTCCGTTTGCGAATTGTTCAAGAATATCCTCTTTCTTGTCTTCGTGCATAGACCCGACAATCTCAACAGCGCCGGGGATTTTATTGGCCAGCATTGCACTTTCGTCATTTAGATTGCACCATACAACCCAAGCGTCATATGGCTTTTCTGCTACGATTTCAGCAGCTTTATTAACCCTATCCTCGATAGTCGCACGTCTTGCGCCTAAACGCTCTGACATAGATTGAGCTTCTAACGGAAATAAAAGTCCGGTTTCAATATTGGCTTCATACTTTGCGCCGACTGTATGCTGTATCTGATGCAGTTCAGGCAGATTATATTTCGATCCGTCATAACCAAGATCAGAAGGATTAGAAAGCATGACAGACCATGAAGCCATCCACTTCCAGAATTCATCTTCTGCATGGCCCTTTAATCGCCATTCTTGTGTCTTCGCCGCGTCGTGAACGAAGAATGTCGAAAGCATGTCAGTGTAAGACATGATCCCGGCAAACTCAGAATGGTTTCCTAGTTCCATGTAATCGTTCGGGCTGGGAGTTGCCGTTGCAGCGAGTCGGTATGGAATTGACTTACAGATATCAATAAGCTTTGTCCGATAGTGTCCTGATTGGTTTTTCAGAATAGAACTTTCATCCAATACAACGCCCTTGAATTTAGACATATCAAAATGGTCTAGCTTTTGATAATTCGTTATCAGGATAGGGCAATCGCTTTCATCCGATGACGATACGTGTTCACATTCAATGCCGAATTTATTGGCCTCACGCTTCATCTGCGCCGCTACTGCCAGCGGGGTGAATATAACCGTTCTAACCTTTTCTGCATCATGTAGAGACTGCGCCCATGACAGTTCCATGAGTGACTTACCCAGACCAGTACCAGCAAACAACGCAGCCCTGCCGCGCTTACAGGCCCAATTCACAATGTCATGCTGAAAATCGAACAGGTTTTGATTTAATTCCGGCGGGTTTGGTATTCCAGTAGGTACATCAATCCGTGCCTTGGATTTTAAAAATTCCATGTAGTCCATGTTTTTCTCCTTTGTCTAAACCGTACACGTAAAAAAAAGAATGTAAATAGAATTTTTGTATTTACTTTATACTTTTTTTGTTCTATTCCTATTTCATGAACTTGCAACGATACACATGGGAACAGCTAGACACAATAAGCCGCAGACTGGATGAAAGGATTTATCAGAAATCCAGAAACGGTATTCAGTGTTATAGCCAGAAGTTTGTATATGACAGATTGCAGTTAGAATTTTGCAGAAGACTGAAAGGAAAGATGAATGGAAAAATCGATTTATAATGCTCTAGCGGCATTTCAGGCAGAAGCTCCTATGATTTTAAAGACGGCAAACAATCCGTTTTATAAATCAAAATACGCCGATCTGCCTGCGGTATGGGGTACGATTAAAGAACTGGTGACAAAGCACGGTTTTGTTGTGCTGAATAGCGTTGTCCAGAAAGATGGAAGGGACTGCCTAGAAACAACCCTGTTTTACCCGGCATCTGGTGAATTGCTTACAAGCTGTTTGCCGATTAATCCTGCAAAGAATGATCCACAGGGATATGGCGCGGCTATTACATACCACCGCAGGCAAAACCTTGTGACGCTTCTGGGATTAGTCTGTGACGACGATGATGACGGAAACGCGGCCAGCGGAAAAGAGGAAAAACCAAAGCCGGAGAACAAGCCAAAGCCGAAAGAAGAGCCGAAACCCAAACCCCCGCAAGTCGAGTTTCTGGAAACATGCAGACGCGAACTTGAGGCATTGAACGACATTCAACACGTTACCGAATGGCAACAGTTGCCGAAGGTAAGGGAAGGAATGAAAGACCTGAACCTTAAACAAGTCACATGGCTTCAGGATGAGATTAACGCGGCCATGACACGCCTTAACCCATTAAACGCAGGATAATATCATGAGTGAATTTTTTGGATACGCTTTTATTTTCGCATGTTTCGCCGCTTGGATAACGCATGTTTTCGTTTGTCTATCAACATCAGCATGGGGTTTTCTTGTCGCCGGGGCGATTATGTTCCCTATAGCAATTCTTCACGGGTGGGGAATATGGTTAGGGATTTTTTAACCTATTGCGAGGAATGCAAGAACCTCGATCCTGTATCGAGTAAAGGCAGTACGTGGGGCTGGTTATGTTTGAAACATAAGAATTTTATGGATCATCCGTTAAGCCATACCCATAGAACAAACGCACCATATTTACGGTGCAAGGACGTAAACGCGGGCGCTTGCCCATTATTTGAAAGGAAAGACCATGACCATACCAAAGCCTAAAAGCGAATTAGTAACTCTTGGCATATCAACCGTAGAATGGAAAGCATCCGTTGATAGTCTCGAAATGATTAGAAAATTCTTATGGACCAAGGGAACAGATAAAAATGGAAACGAGGTTGATATTTATTCTCATTCTGGGGCGGATGATTTTTCTCTTTCATACAGCGCATCAATGATAGACCAGATCATTACTGATATTAGTGAGATTTACCATTTAATGATGGAATCCGTTGAGTGGTGGGATGAAGAAAAAAATATTGTTCAATTTTCTGATTATGAAAGGGAAGTCGATGGCGTATGAACAAAAACCCAATACCGGGTCAATCTTTAAGAACTACAAGAAAGAGAAAAACACCCATCCTGACATGAAGGGCGAGGCTCTGATTGATGGAAAATCATACTGGGTATCTGCATGGCGGAAAGAAGACAAAAACGGAAACGCTTGGTTTTCTTTTGCCGTGACTGAAAAGGGTCAGAATAAACCTGTAATGGATAACACGCCTGCTGGTCGGGATAATAAGCCTATTGACGACTCAGATATCCCATTTTGATCCGTTGTAAAATCCATCTAGCGTTTATCAGAACGCTTCCCTGTTGCGTTTGTGGTCGGTCTGGTTCTCAGGCTTGCCACATTCGCAAGGGGACGGATGGCGGAGCGGGAATGAAACCATCAGACTGCTGGACAATACCGATGTGTCATGAATGTCATCATAGACAGCACCAAATAGGTGAAGTCGCGTTTCACGGCGATATAGATCGTGTTAAAGGCTTGGCGGAATTACTTTGGCGCAGCACCGGACTATACGAATATTGTGTTTTAGTGGTTTGTAGATACAGGAGAGAGAATGCAGTTCATACTTAAAAACGATGCGGTTATCGCCAATTGTATGCAGGCCATACAAGCCAGCCGTGGCATGACTGTTACGATTAAAGAAACCAAGCGCAGCAACCCGCAGAACTCGCTTTACTGGATGCTTGTCGGGGTGTTGGCAAAAGAGCTAGGCAATACTCCGGACGATCTGCACCGCATTCTAAAGGTCCGGTTTCTGGGGGTTAAAAAATCATTCGTCGATGGCCATGAATTGATTGAACCGATCTCGACGACTAGCCTGAACAAGAAACAATTCACCGAGTATATAGATATGGTCTATGCGCTCGGATCACAGTTAAACATTAACCTACCATTACCTGACCATTGGGGGCTTGAAGATGAACCTGACAAAAAGACAGCATGAAGTCTTGCTATATATCCTATCTTGTGACCGATCCCCTACTTACCGGGCGATTGCGCAAGACCTTAACATGAAGTCAGTATCTGGCGCATGGGGTGCGGTTGAAAGGCTTGCCGATAGGGGTTTTATCACTGTTATGAAAGGCCGCGCTTGTGGTATCGAAGTAACGAAAAAGGGGAAAGATTATGGACGTAATCACGCTGAATGAAATCATTGATTATCTTGACGATAAACCGAAATGCAAAATCGCCGTGAGTGAATTAAGAAAGCTTTTGGTTAATCAGTCGCTTTCTGACTTCGTTCACAATCGCCAGCGCATCGTCAATAGACCGGACAATATGAACCGTACCGTTCCACGACCTGTGCCATATGATCTGTGGTTCTGTTAGTCCCCCGGTATCGCTTTTGACTTCCATCAGGGCATTCTCGCCGGATATTCCCACCAGTAAATCAGGGCATCCCTGACCAACGGAATGAAGCAATTGAACAGAACACCCTACGGAGCGTAAAGCCGATACGATCTCAGGCTGGTTTAAGTCAATTTTAGCAGCGCGGCGCATAAGTTAATTTACCATGAAAGAACGACCATGAAACACAAAAACGACGTAAAGCTCCCCCCGATGGATAGAAAACCGCATCCTGTCCGGGATGAACTGCTATCCAGAGCGATTAAAGCGACAAATTCCCTTGGCGGGTTTGCGATGATCGATGATCGGTATGTAATCGTCGATACAGAGCGTTATTCGATTACCCAAAAATAGCAATAATATTTCTTGCCAGCCTATTACGTTTCGTCATGATATGCCCTAGATTGAGGACATAGACCTTAAACATGCTACAGGAGAAAATGATGACAAGCTTTAAAATGGTACGTGATGAAATCAATGGCGGGGTTGTCTTGGTCGAAAAGACTGATCACACGCCGGGGCCTTGGGGACTCTCTAACAATGCGACACCTGACAGAACCCCAACTGAATGGGTTATAGGCCCATTGACAGGCCGTCAAGTTATCGCACGTGTAACAACAATCCCACAAGACGCCCGTCTTATAGCCGCCGCGCCTGAATTGTTGGAAAGCCACGAAGACCAAACAGTGCTGATCCATGACGTTTTGCAGGCCCTATACAATGCACCTGAATTTGATGGACGCGTAGATTTGGCGAAACGCCTTTCTGCCGCGCTGGAATCTTCGCAGGCGCTGAACGCAAAAGCGCGCGGAAAAGTTTCTCAGTAGCATGGGAAGGCGAGGGGTTGCGGTATGTCGAACGGCAACCCCTCAGTCCCCGGAAAGGAAAAGAAAATGACATTCATAGACGATTACATTCTTGAGAAAAATCACGAGGCAGAAATGGCGAAAGCTTGGTTTGCGATTGAATACAACGGCAAGTCATATGACGAAAAAGGCAACACGCCAGAAGAAGCTCTGGACTGGTTTGAAGAAGACATGGAATTAAAACTTTCAGAGGATCACGAATACGGTCAGTGGAAGGATGACGTTGTTATCGTCGGATACAACGAAGATGGTAACGAGATTTACCGGAAAGAGCATACAGCGCGGGTTTATGTCGAGCGCGATACGTATGATCATGGCCGTTTTGATTATTATGCGAGTAGGTAGGGGAAGATGACCGATATAAAAACCATCCGCGAAGAACTGACCGCAGCGAAGATTATAACCGGAGATGCGTATCTTTCAGAGGCTGTGTCTAAGTCAGATATAGACCGGGCATATAGTCACATATGCCTTGCTCTGAAATCCCTTGATGAGTTTCAACACAAGGCTTTTATTGCTTTAGACGCTCTTGATAAACTGATGATTTATGCAGAAGACAGCATAGCTTGCCAATACGGCACACTTGCTGCCGATTTGGTATTTAATCTATCGAAAGAAGCGTTTGATGCTCTTGATCAGAGATATATCGACGCGGCCATGATAGATGAATTTTCTGAAGTAAAAACAGAACTGGAGACAACAGAATGAGCGACATTCAAACAGTTAAAAAAGCATTGGAAGACGCTGAGTATTACGCAAAACACAGGATGGTTCATGTTGCTCTTGTTCATATTCAAGAGGCATTGGGGGCCATTCACGCGCTTGAGCAGCAGGATGATGGTGTTGTATTAACCGATGATGAATGGGCAGACATGGTTAACGCACAAGAATGCCTGAATGCTGAAATCGCTGATTTGAACGAGGAAATCGCCGATCTGAAAGCAGAACTGGAGAGAAAATGAAATTTTACGACCTCACCCAACCCACGCCAGAAGAACGCCATGACGAACTGGTGGGTTATATTAACGAGCTAACAGATTATGTTTTTAATCTTGAAACAATCGTTCTTTCTATCGTAAGGGGGTTACATGACCCTAAATCTAGGGCATAAATACATCATGAAGTTGACACCTAAAAAACTGAAGAAGATTGCAACGATTATATACGGTGACGAATGGAAATCCCGGCTAGCCCGTGATGTCAGCGTTAATCCGCGTACAATGCGACGATACGCTTCAGGCGAGACAGAATGCCAGTGGTTGATTGCAGAATTGCAGCGACTGGCGACATTTTACGGTAACAGAACACTAGACATAGCTGAGGAGCTAAAGAAATGGTAGGAGATGAAAAATATACGGCGGAGCAAGTAAGGACCATGCTTGATAAGGCCATGATAGCTTTCCGATCTGGCATGATCCAGATTATCCGTGAAGCGGCCTTTCACAAAGACTATAGAGATCAAACAGCACATGACGCGCTAATTATGGTTGCTGACAGACTGGAGGATTTAAAATGATTGGGAATGAATTTAAAGTCTGGCATAGAGCGCCTAGGCCGTTTTATGCACGTATTCGGACATACGTTTATGCCGCTGTTGTATTCGCCGCGTTTCAGGCTGGCGCGTATTACAACGCATACCGTCAGATCGACAGCGTATTGCCGGATGATATGAGTGTTGTTCGTGATCTTGGATATGTAGCGCCTGCGGAGTACAGGCTGGAAGTGGGGATGCTGTGATTAAATATAGAGATGGCGATAATGTGAGCATCAAACTTGATAAGTTTAATGCTGAAAGGCTGAACGATAAAAACGTTGCGTTTTTTACAGCCAGTGAAATTGCATCCTTCACCCCAGCCCCATTCGACTGGGCTGACGTAAAGCCGGGGATGGCGTTTACCTTCATTGGAACGAGGGAAGGCGAAGAGCAACGCGTCTATTACTGTTTCACGAACAAAGATGGCGATATGCTTTTTAGCATGGGTGATCACGCGCACCCGCAGGCGCTGCGGAGCTTTGGTGACAATACCCTCACCCGCGCCCATGAATACGATATTGAGGTGAAGTAATGATTGACTATGACTATCTAAGAAAGGCCGAGAGGGATCTACTGAAAAACTTCGATGATAATCGAAAACTGCGTAGACTTACCCGCATAATCTGGCTTGCCGCTGCAATCGTCTGGGCTATGGCGCTGATTAACGCAGCATGGTCTGCGGAGTTACCAAAGGGGCACGACTGCAAGCGCGAATGGATACAGGCGTGTGTCAGGTCAGACCAAGACCCGTATCGGGACTGGTATCCGCCGAAGATGTACGACGCGGTGCAGCAGGCGGAGATCATGAA
>Ga0075163_10001074_pt1 | contig 36458 bp, 26 predicted proteins | sample JI1023141ADNA_FD_71478 | JGI IMG/M metagenome (GOLD analysis project Ga0075163, IMG submission 71478) | Wastewater effluent complex algal communities from Wisconsin, to seasonally profile nutrient transformation and Carbon sequestration -... | ecosystem: Engineered > WWTP > Effluent > Algae...
TCGATGAGATGGGTGAGTGGTTCAGGAGGAAACTCATCTCACCGGCGCGCAAAAAGGAACTCGACGAGGAACAGGCCGCAGACCGCCTCGCGCCGTCGCCAACCTGGGGCGACTGACGCTGGACGTGCGCTCTACAGCGCGAGCACCTGCGTGCCGTCCTGCTCGGGATACACGGGTTCATACGTGTAGTCCGGCGCAAATTTCGATGGATCGTCCCAGAGCGCAGTCGTCTTGGACCGGTAGTTGAAGACGAATCGCGGCGTGTCCTCACCCGGCCGATGGGTGAGCACGCGAGCCAGCGTTTCCGGCTTGGGATGTCCGTAGCGAACGCCGCTGGTAGAGATGATGTAGCAGGATGTCTCGATGGCGGCGATCAACTCGGCGCTCGTGTTCTTCTCGCCGCCATGATGGGCAAGCTTCCAGGCGTCCACGACAAGCGGATCGTCCGTGTCGCCCGCCAGCAGCTGCACGGCGGCCAGCACATCGGCCGCATAGGCATCGCCGCCCAACAGACACCGCCTGCCGTCATGTTCCGCCAAGAGCACAATGCTTGAACCGTTCGCCAGCGACCCATCTTCATGAAACGTGGCCTGGGCCAGCCGGTCGATGTCACGTGCCGACTCGAGTCGCACCTCGCCCAGCACCGTGTCATCCACCTCCTCCTCTTCCGGATGACCGATCAACTCCTCGCCGGCGCGACCGGGAATCAGATGGAGTTTTTCGATCTCGCTCACCCACTGCTTGCGCAGCCTGAACAATCGCTTGCCCAGCGGTGCGAGGACGGTGATCTGCATGCCGCCGGCCAGCCTGAAGGTCGGCAGTTCCGCGGCCGTGGCGGGCAACTCCATGCTGCCAACGGAAACGGCTTTGCCGCGAAACTTGCCGTTCCACTTCTTCAGCATGGTGGTCTGCGTCCGCAGCCGTTGCATGAGCTCCTCGCCCATGCGGGCGCCGAGCACGGTATCATCGTCGTCCGATGCGGGCAGATGCTCAAACCCGTTGAACCAGAAGTCCTTGATGACCAGTCCCGTGGGCGGGTCTGCCAACAGGTCGAGCATCCCCGCAATGTGATCGAGGTCGACGTGCGTGATGACCGCCAGCTCGAACACTCGCTTGGTGGGCGGCAGTGCTTCGATCTTTTCCCGCAGCGCATCGGCGGTGGCATGCACGCCGCCATCGACCAGGATGCGCCGCGGTGACCGCGCGGCCCCGTACTCGATCCAGAGACAGTCGCCCTGTGCGGCCGGGAGCATGGACATCCGAAACATGAATTCTGCCCGCGTTAGTGAACCAGTTTCCAATCGGCGTCGCCATAGGCGGCAAGCCCGAGTGCGGCGATCCAACCCTTCGCGGCCAGCGCGCGCCGCGTCGCCAGCATGACATCGCCCAGCGTCCCGGGTTCCGCAGCACCACAGGCTTTGGTGAGCTGGTCGATCAACTCAGACGCGGCGGGCACCGCATGTTTGACGGCGATGGTGGCACCAAAGGCAATCACCACCACCGCCCCCCGACGCCGACAACGGCTGACGATATCGAAGAACTGCGTGGGATTGGTATCCGTCTCGCAGCCCAGTAGCACGACGATGGGGCGGCTTTCTGCACTGCCGATATGCTCTTCTTCGATATTGCTGATGAGTTTGAAGGCGCCACCAATTTCGAGTTTGGGCTGCACGCCCTGCATCGCCGTGTGCGGCAGCAACATCAGCATGCTGGGCGACGCTTCCTTGACCGCCGTCTCCCAGTCCGCCCAGCTGGCGGCCAGACGATGATGTGTCGCGACCCCATCGCTTGTTTCGAGTTTGGCGCGCAAGTCCGCCAGACCCGTTGGTGAATGTTTGATGACGCGATCGCTTCCGGCCACCGTACTCGCACGAAACACGCGCAGATCGCTGCGGGCATCCGGTTCTTCACGCACGGCAAAATCGCCATTCCACGCACGATCGCTGGCGGATTCGATGTGCCGTTCGATGATGCGTGAGAATCCCCAAAAGCGACGCGGACAGATGCGGCGCTTCCCGCCCTGATCGGATGGACAAGTGGACGAACAGGCGCCCTCGGTCAGTCCGGCCTTCCAGTTGTCGCACAGCGTGGCATCGGGTTCTGGGGCCTTGCCGTCGTAGAACAGTTCGAGCGGCACACGAATGCTGGTGGTCGTGGATACCACCTGAATGCGATTGGCCTTGAACAGACTGTCGGAGAGTCCCGCCTCCTTCATCATGTCGCGAATCTCGGAACCCACCTGCGCCAGCTCACGCAGCAGTGCGAGTGAGTCTGGGGCATCGAGACCGGCCTCGTACTTGTCCGGGTTCTTCGCGACATCAGTGAGCTGTCGGTCGTACTGGTCCAGCAGTGCCGACAGAATCGGAGGCGCCGTGAACCCCTTGGAGGCGCTGGTTTCGCGCACCACCGTACTGCCCGGCTCGAGCAACAGACAGGCATCGAACGACTGTCGTGTACGAAAGCCGCCGAGATTGGTGCGAATGACGGCGTCAAGTTCAAACGTGGCAGGGGCGACGGCGTCCGATGGTTCTCGGCTGACGGCTCCGTCGAGACGACCGCTTTGCGCGATGCGATTGCCGTGCATCACCACGATGCGCGCTGTCAGTCGCGGCGCCGCGAAGTTGGCAGGCAGTGGAATCGGGAATCGCACCACGGTGCTCGCGCCGATCCGTCGCACCGTCATCTTGCGGCGCAGCGCGCGCTTGAGGGCGCCGGTCACGTAACACAACACCTCGACGTCGGTCTCCTCCTCGTCGCCGAGGACCTCCTCCACCGGGAATGGGCGCTGTCCCTCGGCGATGGGCCACTGTACGTCGAGCGGCCCCACGCGCACCGACACCGTGTTGGTCTCGCCCGCAATCCACGCGGTGCGCGTGCCTCCGTTCACCCCGGGCGCGACGAGTTTGGCCTGCAGGTAACGGCTGGTCGGTGTGTGCGGCGCGGCCGCATCGAGTTCAACGGCAACCGTGGCCAATCCCCGTTCGCTGGCAAATCCCGTGTCACGGGGCGCGCGCCGAAGCATTTCCCCCGCATCGTGCGTCGACACGGCCCCGGAACGTCCTAGCATGGATTCGGCCCGACCACCGCGCGGAATGGACATCGGCAACGGTGCCGCGCGCGACGTCAGCTTCTTCTCAAGTCGGTCGATCGACCGGCTGAGTTGCGCGTGCTCCATGAATCCCGGCGGCGCCAGCAGCTGTGCACCCTCGGCCGACACGCGACGGTTGGCGAGGGTCAGCGCGACGTCCAGCGGTTCGTTGTGCGACAATTCGCGCACCAGCGCCACGAACCAGTCGGCCGCAAGCGACGGGGAAACCGGCACGAATGCGACAGCGGATACGGGAAACCGCTCGCCCAGTTGCGCGAGGGTCTCCGTGACCACGTCGGACGATGCCGGCGCATTCGTCATCCACACCACGAGGCCGGTGGAGGGGCGACTCTTGGCTGACGACGTGGCGCGAAGGACGGAAGCTGCCGGCCCGCGCAGCAACAGCATGTCCGCTTCCATGGCACGGTCGACGGCGGCGATGGATACGAGCGGCTTGAGCCACGGCTGCGTGGATATCTGTGCGATGTCCGACCGAAGTGCGACGCCGTCGGCGACACTCGCAAAGGCGACGTCAATCGGCCACTTCCAGGCGATCGGTTTGCCGCGCAGCGTGCGCTCAGCCCATACCGATCGCGCCTGCACCATGGTGTCATCACGGAGTACCTCCGCGACGTGTGGTGCGGACGGACCGTTGAGGACCCGGAGCCGTAGTGCTCGGCGATCAAGCAGTTTCGCCCACCGGGCCTCGAGACGTTGCGTCAGGAGGTCAGAGAGTGGAAACCGGCGCAGCAGCTCCACAACACCGGCGTCGATATCGAGCGGTTGCTGTGGGTTGGTAATCACGTGCGATTGGGCCCACGCATCAGCCCATTCCGCGAGGTCCGCAGCGTTGGTGATGTCAGCAGGAACAGTACGCACAGCCGCGAGCGCTGCACCCACCAGCGCGAGGACAGCGCCGCGCGCGTCAGCGGCCGGCACGGGCGCCGTCGCGCGGGAGTCAGACGAGTCGGTCATGAGTGCCTCGTCACGTAACGGACATGGTCAGCAGCGCCTCGAGCGCTTGAGTGGTAACGGAGTCCGCGGCAGCGAGCTTCGCGCGGCAGGCGCGGTCGAACTTCTTCTTGCCAGATATCGCACGGAAGTCACGGCCGGGATTGTGCGACAGCGGGCAACTTTTTGCCCCGGTCACGTGTGTGCCGAGCTGGCCGTAGAAGCCGGCCAGCCCACTCACCATCACGTTCGCGATCACGCGATCGGTGGTCGATCCCTGTGGTTTGAGCGCGTCAAAACCCGCCGCCGAAAAGATGATGACGGGCGGCTTTCGGTCATCGGGCCACCAGCCGAAGCGATTGAGTTCCGTCGCATCACGCATCCAGTGCCGCGTGACGCAGGCGACGAGGTGCACGCCCAACTCCACCGATTTGCCCTGCAGGCGGCGCGCCAGTCGCTCCGCCACAAGGAACGGCCGTGCCTTGTCCGTTTCGAGATCCCAGATGTCGAGTGGTACGGAAAGATCGGCCAGTTCAAACGCAAAGTGTGTCTGCGCTGCGGTCATCTTGACCAACGTCTCACGCAGCGCCGGGAACACGCCGTCCATATCCCAGACGGCTACCTTCACGGCCCGCTCAGTGCTGCGGCGACGGGCACCGCGAGCGACCTGGGACGGTGCGCCGACCGTCGATGCGTCGGCGGCCCGCTTGGCATCGGCACCACGTGTCATGGCGCGACCGATGTTGGCGCCGCGCGGCGTGCACAGCGCGCGATTCGCATCGCGCGCGTAGAGTACCGGGATCGCCCAGTCGATCAGCTCGCCGTGATACGAGTAGTTCACAGCGATGCGCGCCTCGCGCGCCGAGTCACCGAGTGAACGCCCGTGTGCAAGCGACCAGTAGAAATGTTGCGCAAAGGAGGACGCGGATGAATCCAGGACGCTGTACTGGTTGGCCACCAGCGCCGGCAAGCCGTGCGCCACCAGCGACTGCGCAACGCCTTTGTTGAAATCGGAGAGACCGCCCTTCCCTGATTCGCAAGCATTCAGAAACACCAGGCTCAACCCACGGCCGCCGAATATCTCGCGCACCGACCGTTGTCCGAGCATCAGCGATCCGCCGCGCTCGTCCTCAAAGACCAGACACCCTTCGTTGCGCGTCTCATCGTACACGCCATGCCCGATGAAATGCACGATGTGGTAGTGACCGGTCTGCAGCGCCTGCTGCAGACTTTTGGGCGTGGCGCGTGGCATGACATCGATGGTCACCAGTCCATCCGACACGAGTGATGCAAAGCCGCGCGAAATCACGGCCGCTTCTTCGTCCGCCGACAGTCGCCCAAAACCCACCGGCTGTGCGGCGGCCACCAGAATCCGCAACGCGCCATCGACGGGTGTGATGGGTGCAGAGGGCACATTCGTGAGCACATTGCGCACGAAGTGAATCTCCTCGGTGGCAAGGAAACTCTGCCTCCCCGTGTCGAACGCAAACTCCCACGGCTTCTCGGCGATCCACGGGATCATCGACGTGAGGACGAGATCGAGCTTGCGTGAACGCTGGCGCGCCCGCGCCTCGTCGTACAGGCGCCGCACATCACCCTGAAAGAGCGTCTCGAAGAGATCACCGCCAAAGGCGACCATCTCCGCTTCGGTGGGAAGGGTGCCGCCGGTGCGGTTGGTGTAGTTGCGAATGCGCTGATGCGTCTTGATGATCTGCCCGAAACGCGTTTTGGGCTCGCCGCGGCCGGCCCGAAGCTGCAGGGTGCTGGTCACTCGTGCGCCACCATATGTGGCAAGCACGCGCGCAAACTTGGGTCTGTGCGCACCGTTGACTGTTGATGGCACCACATCGGCCTCGAAGGGGTCGAGGATAACAATGTGAAAGGCATCGGTGTCGTCATCCGGCGACGCCTGGACGCCCGGCGTGACCGGCGTGGAAAGTGACGCCACGGCTCTCGGGACCGGCGCCACGACCAACGGATACATGCGCGCCGCAAAGGCGGCATCGTTGGCGTTGATGTCGAGGCCGCCGGCTATTTCCACGCCGTTCTTGATGATCTCGGCGGGGATCTGATAACACATGATCGAATCGGGATCACTCGTCGTGGTGCCCATGATCGAGCGCTTATCGAGCGGCGTCAGCACCTGCTCGCGCACGTCCTTTCTGGACCAGCCATCGGTACGGGCGTAGTGCCGGAAGGCCTTGGCAGGATCGATGAGCTTGACGAGATCACCACGCATGTGTTCGTGGTCAAAGCCCAAGGTGTGTCCCGCTTCATGACGGACAACGCGCCGGAACTCTTCCTCGGACTCACGCATGGTGAATCCTTCGAGATTCATCGTGGGCTGATCAAGGTCCGCCTCGAGAATCTCCGTACCGATGTACGACCAGTAGCCGGCCATCGACCGTGGCTGGTCCAGACGCGCAATGCGGACTTCACCTGTTTCGCGTGTTTCCGCGAAGTGCACGTTGGCGGAATCGCCCCACGCATTCATGTGCGACAGGATACGCGCGCGCAGTGCCTTGGTCGGATTGTCGAGAAACTGTACGGCCAGTTTGACTCCGGACGCCGGCCATCGCCGTGCCGTGACGATGGCGATGCGGCGCGGACCGCCCGAGGCGCCGCCGGAGGAGCAGGTCACGGAACGCATGTCGGCAGCATTCGCGGGATTGATTTCGATTGCCCGTCGGGCCGCACGTTCTGCCTTTTCCACCGGCAGCAGCATTGTACGACAGAGAATTCGTCCCATGGTCGTTTTCGTGAAGTGGACTACGGTCGATCCATCGCCGAACCCGCGCGTGTCGGAATACTGACGTCGTCAGCACAATGCACACCACGCGCCGGGTCGGTGAACAGATCGAGATCGGCGAGACTGATGGGCGCCCGCTGTGCCGCGCGGGGTGAGTAGTTGACTTCGGCGACCGCTACCCGGTTGCGCGAATCGCGGAACGGGCAGATCGCGCGCAGCTCGGTGCCGCCGCGCACCAGGGTCAGCGCGATCAGCTTCACATCGCGCAGCGGCACACCAGGACCGTACGCGATGCTGTTGGTGGCCTGACCTGCGGCGATGGTGGCCTTCTGCCCCTCCACGTCGAAGCCCAGCTCACGCAGGGCGAATTCGATGCGCTGTTTGTCACGCACCTTGAGCTGGTAGCGCACGATCACCTGTTGCCGCTGCTCGGGACGCGAGGTACGCGCCAGCGACTGCAAGGCGACATTGGCCTGTTTGGAAACTTCCACCTTCGCATCGCTGCTGCCGCTGTCGAGTCCCCAGGCGCGCTGATAGATGTACTTCTCCTGAATGGCGGTCAGACTGTCGACGATCTTCTTGAGCTCCACGCGCTGCGCTTCGTTGTCCGCCAGCAGGCGCTTCGCGTTGCGCGAATCGAGCGCAAAAAACAGGATCGCGACAAAGGCGATCGTGAGCCCTACCGCGGCCGCGTTCCGAACCACCCGGTAGAGCGAGGCCTTGAGAAACCCTTCCACCCGCTTGCGCTGCGGGGCGGACATCGCCGCCAGCGAACGTCTGGCCGATAGAAGCTCGCGCACAGCGAGCAGGTGCTCGGGGCGTCGTTCGCTGTTGCGCCAGCGATCGGCCGACGACTCTAACCAGTCGCCCCGTGTGCGCTGCCAGTCTTCGTTCTCCACCACGATCGGTACCACCAGACGGTCGTGCGCCAGCTCCAGCCAGATCGCGCCGCGACGTTCGTCACGCCGAATGACAAAGGAGTTTTCGAGCACTGCAAGCGACTGCTCGCTGACGCCCGCGGCCTTCTCGTTGCCAAGCAGCGTCTGTCCGCGAAGCCGATCGACCACCAGATCATCGACGATCCAATGGCGGATGTCGGCCTCCTCCGAGCCACCCTCCGTTGCCGCGCGGGCCACCGCGTCGGCGAAGTATCCGCGAAGCGCTCCGTCCACATTGCCATACCGCTCGATGTCGTTCACCGTGATCAGCGATTGATTGGCTGGCACGCCGTTCCAGATGCGGGTGCACACGACCTGCAAATGCACGGGCTCGACAAACGCTCCCGGTCGTTCATCGACCTTGCCGCCCAACGACTGGAATTTCACACGTCGCAGGTCGTCCACGAGCTTCTCCACCGCCGTCGGATCGTAGCGCTTGCGCGGACTGGCCGGCGCCTCAATGGAGACCTTCGCGGCCTCGGGCGTCAGAAAGTCCAGACGGTATCGTGCGGCCAACCGTGTACTGAAATGTCCCAGATACGGTTCGAGCGCGCCGAGGTATTCATCACGCATCGCAAAAACGGCGAAACGCGATTTCGACTGAAGCACCCGGCCGAGTTCTCGGCAGAAGGCGTGTTTTCCCGCCGTGTCGGTCGAATCGACTGTGAGCAGCTCCTCGAACTGATCGAAGATCAGTACCTGCAGCTCGTCACTGGGCGTCCCCATGCCCCGCGTGAGGAACGCCTCCAGATCGTCACCGGTGTCGAGCAACGGTGCCGGCGGCACACCGTCCTGACCGCGCGCCAGGTCCACCATGACGCTGTACAGATACGGATTCCGTGTCGCAGACATCGCCGGTGCGTCACCGGCGCGCCACTTGACGCGCGCGACGGGCAGTACGTGCAGTCCTTCCTCGGAGAGCAGGCGCATCAGACTGGCTTGCAACAGCGAAGTCTTGCCGGCGCCGGACGGCGCATGCAGCAACACCACACGCTCGGTCAGCAGCAAGTCCAGCAACTCGTCGGCTTCACGATCGCGTCCAAACAGTTTCTCGCCGGGGCGAAAGGCGCGAGGCCCGACATACGGATTGTCCGGCGCGGCACGCACACCACCGTCTTTGGGTCCCGCCGCGGTCATGTCCGGTGTGTGCGTCATGGCCCCTGCTGCAGGCCAACCTGCGTGGTGAGTTCGCGGATGAAGTCGTCGACTCGGCCCCAGTACAGCGTGATCTGCTCATCGCCAAAGTAGCGCGCGAGATAGCGCTGCGCGATGCGGGGATCGTCAAACGGCTGGTCTTCGGGATCGAGCTGCACCGCCACGTGTTTGCGGTTTCGGGAGATCGAACGCCCTTCGAGCTTGTTGATGTACCGGAACAAGGTGCGGAACGACCAGTCCTCGTGCTGAAAACCGAGAAAGAGCAACGTGTTGCGCGAGAGTGCCGCACGCACCGGATCGGGCACGGCTTTGATGCGCGATGCCGAGATCAGCGAATCGAGATATTGATCCTGCGTGATGGCCACACTGTCATCTTCGGCAGCACGCCCGAAGAAGTGATAGATGAACGGGCGATCGAAACTCGGACGATAGGTCTTGTCCACGTCGAAAATCGACGCGCCTTGAGCGTTCTCCCCCGACCAGGAATTGGATTCGACGACGGCTGGTTCTTTGCGATGGCGAGCGAGCGCACGCTCCAGCACCGTATCCGGATTGGCGGTGACGAACGTGGAGAATGGGAGGGTCGCCAACAGCGCATGCGGTTCGTCTTCCTGCTCCTGAGCAGCAGCGAATTCGAGCGCCTCGCGCACCAGCGCCAGCAGGACGCTCGGCTCGGCATTCTGCTCATCGCTGCCGTCGCCAACTTGGCGAAGCGCGTCGGGCAGTTGATCGCCAAAGCGGCGGCGTACCTGTTGTACCAGCAACAGCAGCACATCGCGCCGGACCGATTCCGGGCTCTGTTCGACCGCGCGATACTGCGTTACAAAGGCCAGCAGATCACGCTCCCCCAGCGGAATGGGCAAGTTGTACTGGCGTGCCAACTCCACGGCGAGATCGCGGCGCGGACCGATCAGCCGTTCCATCAGTGCTGGCCCGAGAATCGGCGTGCACTTCCGTTCGCGGATCGCGCCGCAGAGCGCCGGCCAGAGTGCGAAGCCCGCCTCCGGCGCGGCGAATCCGCGGCGATACCACAGCTCGCCACTCCGCAGCCGCGTGAGCAGCACCGGCACCCACCAATCATCGCGCGAGGCGACGGCGAAGCGGGCCAGACTCATGGCCCGATCGATGACGCCATCTTCCGCGAGATGCTGAAAGAAGGCCGGCAGAAACAGATTCACGGTCTGCAGCGTCACATCGCCCTGCATACAGATGATCGCCGGGATGCCGGCGTCTGCAGCCAGTCGCGGCGCCATCGCCTTGAGCGCACCGCCCGCCCCGTATTTCGCATCCGGACCGCTGCCCCCGCTTTGGCAGGATGCCAGAATCACCAGACGAGGCCGCGTACTCAGGGCTGCCAGTGTTTGGACAAACTCGGTGGCGGATGTGGGCGCCGCATCCCCTTTGTCGCCGTCAAGGTAGAGGACGGGCGTTCCGTCAATCAGCGCACCGTGGCAGACGAGATAAAACACGTCGACGTCGCGCGCGAGTTCTCGCGCGATGGCGTGGACGGTCACGGGGGCCTGCGAACTGCGGAGCGTGACCAGCCGCTTGAGGCCGGGCAGCGCGCGTTCCACCTGCCCGATCTCCGTGTCCTCTTCGATGGGGGCGAGTGCAATCTGATTGGGAGCGTACTCGCCGATATCCCGCGGACTCGCCACGGCCAGCAGCACGCGCAGCTCGGATCGTGCCCGCCGATGCAGGGTGCGCACATCGGCGCTGGCCGAAAAGCGTGAGAACACCCGGCGATCGCCACCAAACAGGAGTGCCTGATCTGCTGGATCGCGTGTGGTTTCCCACGCCAGGTCCGCGAGCGCGGCGGCATTCGGATTGACCAGCAACCGCACGCGCAGTGGCTGGTCACCAGCCGCGATGGTGGCGTCCGAGAAGCCGGACCGGACGTCGGGGTCATGCAGCAAGGCGGCGCCGAGTGCGAGCCCGTACCCCCTCGCGTCATCACGCAACGACGGCAGCGCGTACGGGTTGAACGCCGGATCCAGTGTCCCGGTGCGGCGCGTATCGCCGCTGTCGTCGCCGCGCCAGAAGCGGAGCTCGATTTCATATCGGCGCTCCGCATCCTGACGCAACGTGATCTCGAGCTCGGGCAGCGCCACGTTATTGATCCGGCGAGACGAGGACCGCCTCCCAGAACAGATGTCCAAGTTCGGGATGGCCGATATCGCTGTGCGCGCCCGATGATCCGCCGCCGGTCTTCACCACACCGTCGCAGTTCACGTTGTAGATCGTACCGGCGGCGAACTTGTAATCGAATGCGAGATCCGTACTGATATCGCGCGTATCGAGTGGCAATCCGGTACCACTGATGCCGAACGTGCCGATCGCACCGTACTTGGGCAGTGCCTTCGTGACACCAAAGTCCACCTGCCGCGCCGGGGTCGCCGCGCGGGGATACCACGCCCCCACGGCCTTGTCAAAGCGAGAAGTGGTCACGACCGTCGGACCAGTGATGACCTTGTTGGTGATGACACGACGAAAGTAGCCCGGTGTTCCGCGCTTCTCGGGGATATCGTCGCAGAAAGACCAGTGCGACATCGCCCCCTGCACCAGAATGGCCGACGACACACGCACGTCGGCCACACCGTCCTTGCCGTGCAGAATGCTCGAGACCACGATGCAGCCGAACGAGTGGCCCATGAGATGAATGCGCACCTTCGGACCCGCTCCGCGAATGCGGCGAATCAGCTCGTGTCCCGCACTTTCGCCCACGGTACGCGCGCGCTTCTTCATGGTCCAGAACGACAATTGCCGCAGCGGCGAGAGCAGTCCGTCAAACAGACCGCCACCAAACGACGCGTCGCCCGTCTGTGATTCCTGGTACGACAGCTGCGGATCAAGCGGCTCGCGATCGGCATCAGGGGCGCCGCCGACGCCCTCGGCCCCGAGCTGCGCCTCACGCTCGAGCGCGCGATAGGCATTCACCACGGACACTGGCAAACGGTCGGGCTCCACGTCATCCAGCGCTGACTGAAAAATGGTCTTGAGTGCGGCACGCGCGGCCGGTGTATCCACGATGCGATCGGCCCAGGCATCGATGAACGCGGCCTCACCTCCGCCACTCTCCGCAGCAAACGATCCGTCGTTCTTCTCATCACCAAATGGCTGACTCGGCCAGTGAAAGCCGATCAACAATGGTTTGAAGTTCGGCCACTTGGCGCGCGCCCGCTGGCGATCGATCGTGCAGGCGGCCATGGCACCGATCCAGCGGTCATACTGGTCGACCGCGGCGGGCAGATCGCCTTTCCAGCCGTGACTGAGGATGAACACATCGGTGACCCCGCCGGCGAGTGCGTCGAGTGCTTTTTCGGACAGTTTGCCGCCGCCGGCGTCCGGATCACCCTGCTCGACGCCGTTCTTGTCAAATGCCAGCAGGTAATACTGCAAGTCAGTCTGCGGAACCTGTCGTATGGTCATTGAAGATGCTCCGAAGTGAGGTGCGTGGTGTTGCACGGCGAGAAACGGTTCACCGCGAGTGATCAGACATCGAAGCGCACGGCGGGATCGCCGAGGACGATGTAGTTGCGCGCATCCATCTGCGCGGTCCAGAGTGCGGAGAGATCGAAGTCATTGTTCTTGCCTGCGGCGTGGGCACGTGTAGCGTCGGTGAGTTGCCGACTGATACCGCCGCATCGTGCATCGAAGTACTCCATGGCGCTGCCAACCGGTGTTCCGGTAGCGAGTGCGTCGAACAGACTGGTGAACACCTGAGTCTGCGCCCCGGCGCCAGGCCACTGGAAGGAACAGGTCCACGCGCGTTCGACATGTCCGATCACCGCGCCCGCTCCCGCCAGCAGCAGCTGTTGCGCCAGACGCGACACAAAGGGACGCGGAGCGATGGTAGGCGCGTCGGTCACTTCGATGGGAAGGAACGCGTCGGTGGCCGGCGTGCCGGCGCCGTAGCAGGCAAAGAGAAACGCGATTGTGCCCGGAAGCTGCGCCGTCGTGATGTCGTCCGCCCACACATACTCATGCTCGGTGAGTGGCGCGGTGCTGGCCAGTCCTTCCCAGTCCTGACACACCAGCGCACCCTGTTGCGCGAACTGCAGCGGATCCCCGCTGTCGAAGGCGGCGCCGTGTGTGGCGGTGACCAGCAGCGACGGCGACGCCGCGCCATGCAACACCTCGAGCAGTGTCGCCTTTCGCGCCGAATCGCCAATGGCGGTCGCGACCTGCCATGAGCCGTGTTTGGATGCAAACGCCTTCGAAACGGGCGTGGCCAGAAACCGCGCACTGCGTTGCGTCGCCGCATCGCCCTTGTTACGCGCGGCGAAGAAGTAGGCGCGCGGCGGGGTGGCGATCGCGTTCCGCTCACGCTCGGCCACCGCCTGCGCGTATCGGCTGAGCGCAGCGAGTCGGGCCTCTCGCGTGTCGCCGTCAAACCAGAGACGTCCCACGGCATTCTGAGTGTCCATGGCGCACTGTGCTTCGAAGCTCACCTGCTCCGGCGACGCCACGAGCATCAGGTAGTACGGCACGATCGTCGGATCGACGGGATTCCCGGGAGCCGAGCCGAGCGACGCAAGAAATTTCCAGCCGTCAGAATCTGCGGGGATACCCGTCTCGCCCATGTACTCCTTGTAGAGTCTGCCGCACTGCTCTTCGCGGAGTGCAAGCAATGGCGCGAGCGCAGAGCGCATCGCCTCTGCGTCCGGATCGTCGGCGGCAAAGATCACGCCCCAACCGGCTTCCTTGAGATTGTCGGCATCCACCCCATGCACGGTTCCCAGCACCGTATCGCCGAGGGTGTCATCGCCTGCGGCCGCATGTCGGCGTCGGGTGGCGAGCAGAGCCGCGATGGTCGTGGGATCGAGTGGCTTGTTGAGCGCAACCCGCGCGAGATCCCGTGGCGCGAGCGGCGGAATCAGATACTGGCCGTCGGTCACCCGCACACCGTTCGCGACGAACAGGTCATTGTCGAGTTCGTCGTCGAACGAACTGATCGGTGCAGCGGTCCCCTCAGGCTCGGGTGAGGCGGGATGCGGAGCGTCGTCGGGCATTGTCGTTCGAGAAGCGGAAGGTCGCAATTCAGTGGTGCGTGCCGATCGCACACGGTCGGGCACGTGACGCCGATATCATAGGGCGCGTGACGTGGACACGCGAGCTTTTTGCACGCACGCACACGAATGCCAATCTGCGTGATCCAGCGCACACTTGAATCCACGGCGCTGCGCTTTCCGGCGTGTGCATCATGCGCGTCTGCGCCGCTGAAGAGCAGGGATTGAGTCCCGATTTCACTCGTTTGAGGGATACGACCACGAGACAGGGTCCGCGATACTCCGAATGTCATTCGCCCACTACTTGGAGTTCATCGTGCATTCTCTCGTTGTCAGTACCACGCGCGCACATGCGCGTCGTGTCGCTCTCTTTGCATCGGCGCTCACGGTCGCGTCCGCCACGGTCGCTTCGTCGGCGTCGGCCCAGTCGATCGGTTACAGCATCGTGCCAAGCGCCGAGCGTATTCAGTGGAACGATCAGCTGGCGTTTGAGAACGACTGGCTGTACGGCGGCCGCGTCGCCTTTCGCTTTGGACGTGCCATCGAACTGCAGCCGTTCTATTTCGTCGGTCGGAAGTACGGGATCGATGCCGCGCGTGCGCCATCGCTGTTCGGAGCGAAGTCGGCCGGCCGGACCATCGATCTGCAGCACTACGGTGTCACGACGCAGATCAATCTGGCGAAAGGCAATCTGGTGCCCTTCCTCCGCGGCGGCGGCGGCATCATGCGTTTTGAGCCGGACTCGGGTCGCAAGCAGGATCGGCTCGCCGTAACGGCGGGCGGTGGCGTCCGCTTTGGCATCGGCCAGTTGCAGGCCGAAATCTTCGCTGAGCAGATGGGCTTCCGCCTGGATCCGCAGCGCCTCTTCTCCGGCGATTCACTCACCGGTGGTTCGAGTGTGCGGCAGAAGAACCTGGTCTACGGTGGCGCCATCACCATCCCCATCTCCAATGCGCCGGATGCCGATGAGGCCACCGGCCTGCGCGGCGCCACCGCGCCGATCGAACCGTTTGTCGGACGCATGCGCTACGACGGCAGCACGGGCCTTAGCGATCAGAATGTGGCCGGTGTGCGCGGCGGTATCGACTTCTCGCCACTGTTTGGGGTGCGCGGATTCTACTGGCGCGGCGTGAATGAAGATCGGAACAAGTTCGTGTCGGTCGAAGGATACGGTGCCGAAGGACAGTTCAACCTGAACACGGGTCCTGGCATCTCGCCGTACGTCATCGCCGGCGCCGGTCGCATCAACTACTCGGGCACATACCGCGATTCGCTCAACAACAGCGACAACAATCGCGATGCCCTGATTGTCGGTGCGGGTGCGTCGTTTCAACTCAGCGAGCGCCTGCGCTTCAACGCCGCCATTCGCGACTACGTGATTGCGCGCAACGATTCACTCGAAGCGGCAACCACCACGGGTGACCTGACCCACAATCGTATGCTCACCGCCGGTTTCACCATCAGTCTTGGTGGATCAGGTGGGGCCTCCGATCGCACACGAGCCGCCGATGCCGCACGCACCACGCAGGAAAAGCGGATGACGGCCCGCGATGCCGAACTCCGTGCCATGCGTGATTCGACGCGCGCGGCCCGTGAAGATCGACGCGACGCACGACGTGGATCCCGCAGTGATATGCGCGATAGCGCAGATCGCCCGATGCAGCCGCGCACCGGACCGGGTGGCAAGAATCAGCCGGCCATCGGTGACCGGTGGATCACCGTGCCCGTTCCCGCGCAAGGCGAGATCATCCTCCGGTACGGCTTTCCGCCGATGGACAGCGCCGCACGCGCGGCACGCCCGGGCCAGCCGCGGGATTCCGCGCTGGTGCGGCGTGATACGGTTGTGATGATGCCGCGTTCGTCGACGGGCAGCGATTCGCTGCGTGCTCAGCTGGCCGAACTCGAGTCGCGGCTGATGGCGCGCATCGAATCGATGCGCCAGCCGCAGACGGTCGTGATGGCCGCGCCGACGGAGACACGGACGGAGACGCGCACCGTGATCGTTGATATGGTTGGTGGCGATCGTTTTCGCGGTGTGCCGATTGGTCGGCGCTTCAGCCAGGTGACGTCACGCGATCTGCTGCCGTTCGCCGGCATCAGCGCCGGTGATGCGGGCACGCAGGCTGTGCTGAGTCTTCGGATGCGGTTGGGCGAGATCGCCTCGGGCCTGCAGTTTGTGCCCGAGTTCGCCGTGGGTGTTGGCGGCGACGGCACGTCCGTGCTGGCGCTCGCCAACGTACAGTATGAGTTCCAGTCGTTTGGTGGTTCGACGGCGATTCGCCCGTATGTCACTGGCGGCGCTGGCATCTTCTCGCCGAAAGTGCTGGCCGTGAACACGGCCGTCGGCGCCTCGATGGACCTCCGTCATGGCCGTGGCACGACGCCGTGGTTGGGCTACCTCGAACTGCAGGGCCTCAATCTCTTCCGTGACACACGGTTGATGTTGGGCGTGAGCATCCGCTAAACCGTCGGCCTCGTGAACGAGGCGCCCGATACACGAACGGCCCGTGCACAACCGGATTTCCTCTGGTGTGCACGGGCCGCTCGTGTGTCCGGGACCAGGACTCTCGCGCCTGATCTCTCACGTGCGCGCGAATCGCGCAGCGAGCACTCACATCGGGAGCGGCGCCCCTGCTCTGACAAACGCCGCCTCGAGCACCGGATCCCGGCCCGCGGCCACACGCACCGGATCCCAGAACAGCACGTCGGCCGGCGCAATCCCGTTCCATTCGATCAACGCGCCGTCGGCCAGCCGCTCCTGCCAGCGTGACACACTGTATCGCCACCCGGTGTTGCGCCCGCCTACGACGATTGGCACTTCTTTCGGATTGGCACTGCCGCCACCGGTGGTGTCACCGAGCACCGTGACGTGTGGCAACTGCCGCATCGCGGCGATGAAGGTCTCATTGCTGCTGGCGCAGCGGGCGCCGATCAGCAGCAGCACCGATTTGGTATACTGCCAACTGCCGCGCGGTCCAAGTGACCGGTCCAACCACGCGCCAAAGTCGTCGTGGCCCGGCCCATTGCGATAACGCACTGCGCCGAAGACGCGCGACTGCGTCGTAAACCGCCCCGCAAGCTGCAGGGCCAGCGCGTCATTGCCACCAGCGTTGGCGCGCACATCCAGAATCAGCACGCGTGTATCACGCAGTGATTCGAGTGCGGCGTCAAGGTCGGCCATCTTGACCTGCGCATCGTTCCACGATCCCACCGTCAAATATCCCACGTCGGCATGTCGCGCCCACCCCCAGTTGGTGACGCCTTGATGCCAGCCAACCGGCGTGATCGTGTTGCGCCAGACATTGACATCCCAGTTGGCCACCCGAGTGGGGGTCGTGCTGTTAAGCTGTGTGCCATCCGGGCGTTTGAACCACACATGCATATCGCGTAGCGGCGTGACCGCTTCCCGCATGAGCCACACCAGTGCGGAGTCGGTCGCGGTCCCGTCCGCTCGCTCACGCAGTGTGCGCGCCGCCTCCCAGTTCACCTGCTTGATGGTGAAGTAGGGATAGGTGCGATCAAACTCCTGCCAGAACGCATCGTACGCCGCAACCGCTGGACGGGGATCGGCCGGTGCGGTGGTGGCCCGATGGCAGGCCGCAGACAGCAGAACGCACGGTACTAGCCGCAGGAGCGCACGGGACACCGTCAACAACACGCGCCGAGTGCGGGCGAGGTGGACATCGATGCCGGTGGATGGTGCCGGACAAGCAGTAGGCATGCGGATTGGACAGTGGCGGTGAATCCGGGGTGTACCGCTGAAACCACCGGTCGCGCGGTCGCGTACGCGAGCCCATGACGGCGGTGCTCTCCTTTCAAGCTGCGCAATATCCCGCCGACACGCGACATGCACCGCACGAGCATGCGGCACTGCAGTTGAGCCTCGTCCTCGCCGGGCGCGTGGTCGAGACGGTGGGGCGCGTCACCGAGCACGCGGGGGCCCTCAGCGTGGTGTGCAAGGCGGCTGGCGTGGTGCATGCCAACGTTTTCGGTCGCGAAGGCGCCCGTCTCGCTCGACTGACACTGGCCGACGGTGATCTCGCCTCGCTGCTGGACGATGCCGCCCGCGCCTCCGACTGGCGCTGGACCCACGACCCCGCGGTTGCGGCACCGTTTCTTCGGTTGGTCCAACACGCCACGACGCGCGCCGCCACGTTTGACAGCACGTGTGACACCACGCGCGACACCACAGGCGACACCACCATCGCGGCCGACGATCCCGATCTGCTGGATCTGCTCGCGGCGTTCTCCGCACGGCCTGTTCGTCCGCGCTCCGGTGAGGCACCGGCCTGGCTCGCCGAGACCCGTGACCGGATGATCGCGGAATGGACGCCACTGATGACCGTCGGCGTGATCGCCCGTCAGGCTGGGGTGCATCCCGTATATCTGGCCCGTTGCATGCGGCGCTGGTACGGCGTCAGCGTGGGCAGCGTGTTGCGCACACTCCGTCTTCGGGCCGCCGTGTCACACTGCCATGCGGCGCGTCGGTCAATCTCCGACGCCGCGCATGCAGCCGGCTATGCCGACGAAGCGCACTTCAATCGCGCGCTGCGCGCCGCCACGGGTCTCACGCCGGCACGGTATCGCAACCTGGTCGACGCGCTCGATTGTCGCGTCGACGTGCGCGCGAGCGGCAGCTGACGCCACACCAGGTTGCGGAAATTCAAGGCAGCCGAGGTGCCTCCCATCAGCTTCACGATTCCTCGCTCCACTGAAAACGCTGGTCAAGGAGTTGTCGTGTCGTTCCGCCACCTGCTGGTGCTCGCCGCCCTTCCCAGCGCGATCGCGGCACAGACGCCTGCACAGACGCCTGCACAGATGCCTGCGCGTACCATCTCTCCCGCACAGCTGGCCGCCACGGTCGATTCCGTGGCCACGCGCGCCATCGCTGACGGTCTGGCGCCAGCACTCGGCGTCGCCATCACCATGCGCGGTCACATCGTGCTGGCGAAATCGTACGGCATGAACGACACGGACGCGCGCGTGCGAGCGGACGACCGCACGCTCTGGTATCTCGCGTCCACCAGCAAGTCACTCACCGGTTTCGGTATTGCGCTGCTCGCGGCCGACCATCGACTCCGGCTGACGGATCCGATCGTGTCGCTGCTGCCACACGCACGCTGGAATCCGGCCGTCCACGCCGACTCGCTGACCCTCGCGCACTTTCTGTCGCACACCCATCGCGTCGATGACCGCGCGGTGGTCATGAGCGCCGCCTTCACGGGCGAGATCCCCGAAGCCCGCTGGCCTGCGCTCCTCGCTGCAGCCGAACGCGCACCCACCGCCGATCTCGTCTACACCAACCTTGGCTACAACGTGGCGGCGATGGTCATCGACGCCGCTCGACCGGAGGGATGGAAGCGGTTTCTCGAACGCGCCGTCTACCAACCCGCCGGCATGCGCAGCACGTACTCGCGAGTTTCCGGCATCGATCCGCGGCGCATCGCCAAACCACACCGCACCCGCCCCAACGGGACGTTTGCCACCACGCCATTTTTCAAGACCGACGCGACCATGAACGCCGCCGGTGGGCATCTGGCGAGCCTCACCGATCTCGCTCGCTGGACCATCGTGCAAATGGACAGCGGCATGCTGGACGGGCGCCGGGTGTTCCCTGCCGAAGCCATCACGCTGGGCCAGACGATGCTGGCATCACACACGCGTGAGGCCGCCAGATCGTTTGCCTACTTCTCGCGCGACGGATGGGGCGCCGGGTGGGACATCGGGTCGTACGACGGCGTGCGCATGATCAGTCGGTTCGGCAGCTACGACGCGACGCGTTCAAATCTGTCGTTCCTGCCGTCACGCCGGATCGGCGTCGTGGCGATGTCGAACGGTGGCGTGTCGATGCTGACCGATGTCATCGCCGCCCTCGCCTACGACCTCGAGTCTGGGCGCCCCGATGCGATGACGCGCGCCGAACAACGCATGCAGGACATCCGCAGCAGGCAGGCCGCATCGATACGCAACGTCGCAGCACAGGACTCGGTGCGTGCGTTGCGGCAGCAGCAGCCGCTCGGCAGGCCGCTGCGCGACTATGCCGGGGTGTTTGCCGATTCCCTCTATGGCCGCATCCTGTTCACCGAACGCAACGGCCAGCTCCACTTTCGTTGGGGCGCGCTGTTCGGCCCGGTCGAGATCTTTGATGCGGCCAAGCAGCAGATGCGACTGGAGATTGCCGGGAGCGGCGCCATCGCCACCTTTGTGTTCGAGGGGGACGGTCAAGCCTCGCAGGTAACGCTGCAAGGGGCGACGCTGCACAGATGCCCGAATGCCACCCCGGACACATCACACGACGCACTGTGCGGTGGCATCAGAGCCACAAAAACCCCGGATGATCCTCGCTGGTAAGCGCGCGAATCGCACGTTCATAGATGCGAGCGCCACGGTCTCCATTGGTGAACACCACCATCGCCGTTTCTCCAATCGGATCGGCGAAGTAGTAGTTCTTGAAGCCCGGATTGTCGCCCCACTGCCAGGCGTACGTGCGCGAACCAACGGTCTCGAGACCGACGCCGAGTCCCCACTGCACACGCGCGTTGCAGCGGATCTGCGGACTCATCATCTGCGCGACGATAGCGGCGTCGGCGCCTCCTCGCGCGCGCGCCGTGACCATGTGACGCAGGAAGCGCGCAAAATCTGACGCGGTCGTCAGCAGACTCGCCGCGGCGTTCGGTGACAGGAAATTCGGCAGCACCGGCAAGGTTGGCTCCGCCGACCGCATCGCCTGCTCGACGTCCTCCACTCGTGCTGCTTCCGCAGTCAGACCACGTTCCGACATCTGTTGACGCAGTGCGAGCATCGTGGGTCGGCCAAATACCACCGCCGGTCCCCCGCGCCCATCATGTCCGGCCGCCCGATTCACCTCCAACTCCGCCAGCGACGCCATACTCGATCGCGTCATGCCCAGCGGCACGAAGACACGTTCGCGCATCAGCACACCGATGCTCTTGCCGGTCAGCTTTTCGAGCACCCGCTGCAGAAAGAAGAAGCCTTCGCCCGAATACGACCAGCGTGAGCCGGGTTCGAAGTCGGCCGTGAGCAATTGGGCCGGTGTGTTGCGCCAATTGCGCCAGCCGCCGGTGTGACTGAGCAGATGCCGTGCCGTGATCGTCGCCGATCGGGCATCGTCCGGGTTGGGAAGTGGCAGGTAATCCCGCACGGGCCGGTCGAGCGAAACGAGTCCTTCCTGCACGAAGCCCAGGAATACCCAGGCAAACACCGTCTTGGTCAACGACGCCGCCGCGTAGACGGTGTCCGGCGTAACGCGATCACTCTCGCCGGCGCGCGCGGCACCAAGCGCCATGGAACTGACGCGGCCGCCCACGATCTGCGCCAGGCTCAGCGACGGCACACCGGCCAGCGGCAGCAGCGCGCTCAGCTCTGCCTCGGTTTGCAATTGCCGCGCCGCATCAGCAGCGGCGCGCGTCGTGGAGGCCACGTCTGCGCTGGCGCCCGGCACGGTGAGCGCCACGATACCCATACCCAGGCGTTCGAGTGCCGCTCGACGCGGCAGCGTCTCGGGAGTAAACGGGGTCGATGACATCGAGGGCATGGGTGAGAGTGAGTCGGCACGCAGTGTTGAGCGACACGCCGTCGCCAGACACCTGTCGTTGGACACTGCGGGGCCGCGTAACGTTGGAACGGCGGGCGCGCGAGTTCCGCGCATCCCGGGGCCAGTCGCTACCAGCGAATCGAGACACCCACCCCCGTCTGTCCGCGCGCCAGCACTGCGGTCTGCACCGTGGCGCGCGATTCCACCCAGGTGTCCCGGTCGCCACCCAGTGACAGCAGGATGCCGAGTCCGGCGCCGAGTGGGACGGTGAGCACACTGATCAGCGCACCCGCGGCGAGTCGTTCCGAGTTGTTCAATTCGGCACACTCAATCGGATCTCCGGTCAGGAACGACTCGCATCCCGTGGGAGCGTACGTGGCCGCCCAGATCGCGGCCGCGCCGATTCCTAGCGCCACGCCACCAAGTACTCCGCCTTTGATGCGCGACCCGTTGGTCGAATGTTTGGTACTGACCAGCAGTTGCTGCACATTGCCACGCGAGACGCGAACCACGGCGGAATCACCGGTTTGCGCGATCTCGAGCTCACCCGCATTCATGCGGACAACGCGCCCGATCGTCACCGACTGTGGCGCCGTGGTGATCACCTTGACCCGACTGCCAACGGTGACTGTTGGTTCCTGCGCGGCCAGTACGCAGGGGTCAGCGACACGCAAGAGAGCGAACGCCGCCAAGGTGAGGAGCAGGGGTCGCGGGCAACGTGGGCGAGCGATGCGCATGGGCACTCCGGTAGGGGTTGCCGCCGAACCTAGGGAATTCATTGCAAGCCTCCATACGTCATGTGACGCAACCACGTACCGCATGCTACGCCATCAGGCCGCCGGTTTTCATCGTTGTTGCCGTGCACGATCCTTGAGTGCGCCGTACACCGCGCGCCGGAGCGCCAGCTCCCGTGGGTCGTCGTCGAGACGGTATCCCATCTTGTTCATCACGTAGGCGTAACCCAGTTGCGCGTCCGGATCGGCAAATCCAAACGAGCCACCGGCCCCGGGCATGCCATACGCACGCGCGCTGCTGCCCCACGTGAGTGAAGGCGACGGTTTCATGAAGCCGAGACTGAGATACATGTCCACGCCGACGACGGCGTCCTTGGGTCCCGCGCGCGGCACGTGAGGCGCCGCTTCGATGGCACTTCGCGTGGCGGCATCGAGGCCAAACGCTGAGCCGCCGGTCGCAAACAGTCCGTACAACGTGGCAATACTGCGCGCCGACCCGATGCCCAGCCCTGATACGATTTCCGTGCGCCACCATTGCGGATCGTTCACGTCAAACCCCTTGGGAATCGACATGGTGCGCGCGAACAGCGACTTGGGCCACATCATGCGAAAGAGCACAGCTGCCGGCGGGTCGGCAAAGTGCGCCATCCCTCCCAGAGGCGAGACGGTGTGCACGTGTGCCACGCGCGTACGCGTGAGACTATCGGGCACCCCGATGTAGAACTCGAGCGGCCATGCCGCGCTGGTAAACGTGCGCGCCGGACCGACCAGTTCGTCCTGCACAAAACGCCCGATGCTCCGGTGCGACGGATCAACGCGCCGCAGGAGTTCGTTCATGTAGAAGCCGAGCGTCGACAGGTGGTAGCCGTGTTTGGCACCGGGCTCCCACCGCGGGCGTTGCCGGGCCAGCACCACCGCCAGCGCGTCGAGATCCCGCACCAGCGCCAGTGGAACTGGCTGATCGAGCAGCACCAACCCCGCCTCGTGCGACAGGAGCTGCCGCACGGTGATGCGCGCCTTGCCGTTCTGCGCAAACTCAGGCCAGTACGTCGCGACGGTACTGTCATAGCTGAACCACCCGCGCGCGTGCGCCACCGCCAACGCCAAGGCGCCGATCCCTTTGGTCGTGGAGTACACCGGGACGAGTGTGTGCTCTTCCCACGCGTCGTGCTGCGGGTTGCGCTCGCCGCCCCACAGATCCACCACCAGCTCGCCTCGGTACATGACCGCCAGCGCGGCTCCTTTTTCGCCGCGCGACGCAAAGTTGCGCGCGAATTCGGTTTGGACATTTTCAAATCCGGGCGCGACCCGGCCATGAATACCCACCGGCGCCGCTGTTCGGCAGCCGCACAGGCCCAGCAGGAGCACCGCCACTCTCCGTCGCATCGTCGCACCAGCGTTGAAGTCGGTGCGAAGGTGGCGTGCGGATCAACCGTGAGGCGTCAGCGGATTTGCCACATCGATGTCGGGCGGGTGCCTACGGCCGCGTTTCGGATCTCCCGCCGCCGTTGCCGCGCAGCATCGCCGCCATGCGCTCGTGAATGACCTCGACCGCCTTGAGCGGTCGCAGCATGACTTTGAATTCAGTGAGTTGTTGCGCGTCGTTCCAGTGGAGGATGTCGACACCATTCACCACCATCCCGTCGATTTCCACCAGAAACTCGAGCACCGCATCGTGTTCACCGGACACCTCGCGCACGTACCGAAAGCTGTCGTTGCCAAACACGTGCAACGCTGCCGCGAGGTACTGGCGCGTGATGGCTTTGCCCACCTGTGGCGTAAAGACAACCGGCGAATAGAACACGACGTCGTCTGCGAGAAGCGAATCGAGGCGGCGCGCATCACGTTCCGCCACGGTGCGATGCCACTGCACGAGTGCACTGTCGCTCATGTGCTGGTTCCGGTAAGCAAGGTGTTGAACCGCCGCCGGGGACGTCCGGCCCTAGCCGCCGCACCCCCAACCGTCTAACGTGCGGTTATGCGTATCGAAGCAAGATAGGCGTGACCGTCGCAACGGTGTTCGCGGGTTTTCTGGCGCTCGTCGTCGGCGTCACGCTCGGTGTGCTCGGCGGCGGCGGGTCCGTGCTCACGGTACCGATCTTTGTGTACGTCCTTGGCGTGTCCGCAAAGTCCGCGGTGGCCATGAGCATGCCGGTCATCGGCCTCACCAGCGCGCTCGGCGCCATTGGACATTGGCGTGCCGGCAACGTGTCATGGCGGCCAGCCCTGACATTCGGCCTGATGGCGATGATCGGTGCGTTCGCCGGCGCTCGGCTCGCCCGGTTTCTCACAGGCCCGCAGCAACTCGTATTGCTGGCGGTCGTCATGATCGGAAGCGCCGTGTCGATGCTGCGCCCTGCTCGTGCGGCCGCCGAATCGACGGCACCCGACGCATCCACCGTCCCCGCGGCGCCCACCTCCGGTGGCGTGTTCTTTCTTGTCAGCGCGCTCGCCGTCGGTGTGCTGACCGGTCTGGTGGGGATCGGCGGCGGCTTTCTCGTCGTCCCTGCGCTGGTCCTGTTTGCGAAGATGCCTATCCGCAAGGCAATCGGGACGTCGTTGGCAGTTATTGCGCTGAATGCACTCAGTGGCGTGGCGGGCTACCTCGGGCAAGCCTCGATCGACTGGGTCATCGTGAGCTGGTTTACCGCGATCGCCAGTCTGGGAATGATCATCGGGACGCGACTGTCGCCGCGTCTACCTGCCTCGGCGCTGCGCCGTGGCTTCGCGATGCTGCTGCTGCTCCTGGCCCTGTTCATGATCTGGCAGCACCTGACCAGTCCGTGATCGCCGGACGCCGCCATGGAGTGTCCTTGTGTTCTCTGTATGTGTATATTAGCATATAGCTACATACGAAGTTCAATGCCTGTCGTCCCCCACCCGTGAGGCCACTGCCATGCTGGTTCGACAGATCTTCGACGCGTCACTCGCCCAGTACGCCTACCTGATCGGCTGCCCTCGCACGGGCGATGCCATCGTGTTCGATCCCGAACGCGACATCGATCGCTACTACGAGATCGCCGCGCGCCACAAGCTGCGGATCGTCGCCGCTGCGGATACACACATTCACGCCGACTATGTGTCCGGGCTGCGCGAATTTGCCGAGCGCGGTGTGACCGTCTACGCGAGCGATGAAGGCGGAGCCGACTGGCGGTATGAGTGGCTGCTGGGCTCCACGTATCCGCATCATCTGGTGCATCACGGCGACCAGTTCCGCGTGGGCAATATCGGGTTCACGGTACTGCACACCCCGGGACATACGCCCGAGCACGTATGCTACTCCGTCGTGGATCACGGCAGTGGCGCCGACGAGGCCATCGGCGTGGTGACCGGCGATTTCGTCTTTGTCGGCGATCTCGGACGTCCCGACCTGCTGGAGCAGGCGGCAGGGGTCATCGGCACGATGGAGCCGGGCGCACGTCAGCTCTATCATTCGCTCGACATCCTCAAGTCGCTGCCCGAGCACACACAGATCTGGCCCGCGCACGGAGCGGGGAGTGCGTGCGGCAAGTCGCTCGGCGACGTGCCGACGTCGACCGTCGGATACGAGAGACGGTTCAATCCGGCCGTGCGCGCGGCCACGAGTGAGAACGCGTTCGTCGAGTACATCCTCAGTGGCCAACCCGAGCCGCCGATGTACTTCGCCCGCATGAAGCGGGACAACAAGATCGGCCCCCGCGTCATCGGACATGTTCCGACAATTCCGCATCTGGGCGCCGATACGATCGGCGCACTCGGCGGTCGGACTGATGTGGCGGTGCTCGATACCCGAGGGCGCAAAGCATTCCTCGCGGCGCACCTCCCCAAGTCGCTCCTGTGTGAACTCGACTACCAGTTCACCAACATCGCCGGCTCGTATGTGAGCGAGGGCGAACCGATCTATCTGATCATCGATGAGGATCGGGTGGATCAAGCCGTCCGTGAACTCATCCGCATCGGCCTCGACGATATTCGCGGCTATATCACGCCGGCCGAACTGGACCAGTATCTGCGCGCGAGCGGCCAAGCGTCCCACATCGAGTCGATCTCGATGGAAACGTTGGAATCACGGCGTATCGCTGGGGGCGTGCGCGTGCTCGATGTGCGCGGCAAGGTCGACTTTGATGTGTCGCACATTCCCGATGCCCTCAACATCGCGCACACGCGCCTCCTGGCGCGGATCGCCGAGCTGCCACACGGCGAGCCGATCCTGGTGCACTGCAATAGCGGCGCACGTTCAGCGCATGCCGTGGCGTTGCTGGAACGGTACGGATTCGAGCCGGTGAACGTGGCCGACATGTACGCCAACTGGCGCGCAACCGCGACGGTGGGCGCATGACCACCGCAGCCTGAGCAGTCGTTTCCGTTCGACCAGAATCGCGAGCGCTACAGCATGTACGCCTTGAAGGCGTACGCACTTCCCCAGTTGTACTGGCACGGCATGCTTCGCGGCCGCATGTAACATTCACTTTCACCCATTTCACTATGCCCACGTTTCGCCAGCAACACGTCGACGCTGTCATCGACGTACGATCACCCATGGAGTTTGCGACCGGACATCTCGATGGCGCGCGCTGTGTGCCTGTTGATACACTCGAGCAGCGCATCGAGGCGTTACCGGGTTTGAACAAACAGAGCAGGATTCTGCTATACTGTGCGAGTGGCGGCCGCTCGGCGCTCGCCGCGCAGATGCTCGAGTCGATGGGATACCAGCATGTCGTCGACGGTGGAGGTATCGGATCCGCACAGCGGGAATTCACTCCCTGATCGAACGAGGCTCGTGATGACCCGTGTGCGACATACGTTTGCGATGACCCTTGGCGTGAGCGCGCTCGTCGCGCTCAACGCCTGTGTCCGCGGCGAGAGCGATCGTCCGGCCGCGGTGGCGGACTCAGCGCCAGTCGCAGACTCGGCATCGGTGGCGCGCGCACGCATGGCGGCCGATTCCTTGGGCCCCGCGCTGATGAGCAAACTCATTGGCGCCATCGAGTCCGGCGGCCCCGAATCGGCGGTCGCGTTCTGCAGCGATGCGGCACAGGCGCTCACCGCGCGCTTTTCGCATGATGGTGTGCAGATCCGTCGCGTCGGAACGCGTGTGCGCAATGCGCTGAACGCACCTGACACGCTCGAGCAACGCATGCTGCAGTTGTACGAGGCTGAGCGTGTGGCGGGACGCCCATTGGCGGAGCGATCCGAGGTGGCGCACACCGGTCCCAATGGCGGCTGGGAGCTTCGAATGTTCCGTCCGATCACGCTGCTCGATCGATGTGTGGCTTGCCACGGCACGAATGAGCAGATTTCACCCGCGGTGCGCACACTGCTGGCAACCCGCTATCCCGATGACAAGGCGGTGGGGTATGCGCCAGGAGATCTACGCGGCGCAATTTCCGTGCGCGTGCCACTGCCATCGGCGCCGCAGAAAGAAGGTCGGTAACGCGGGGGTCATCCCATGCGCTTCGCATTTGTTCTGCTCATCGGCATTCACGGCCTGATCCACTTGCTCGGCCCGGCCAAGGCGTTCGGCTGGGCCCCGGTCGCCGCGCTGCGAACACCTATCTCCACCGTCGGCGGCGCGCTCTGGCTGTTGGCCGCACTGCTGCTGCTGGGGACCGCCGTCTCGGTGGCCCGCGGTGCGTCCTGGTGGTGGGGTATCGCACTTCCCGCGGTGGTGCTGTCGCAAGTGATGATCATGCGTTCGTGGAATGACGCCAGATTCGGTACGCTGGCCAATCTGATCATCGCCGTGCCGCTGCTGTTGCTCGCCATCGACGCGCGACCCGGGAGTTTTCGTTCGCAGTTTGCGCGCCATCGTGATGCGCTGCTGGCGCGACCGGTGCCCCCTGCGCCGACAGTCACCGATGCGGATCTGGCACCACTGCCGCCGCTGATGCAAACGTATCTTCGTCGCGTCGGCGTGGTCGGACGCCCGCACGTGCACAACGTGCGCATCGAATTCGCCGCGCAGATGCGGAGCAGCGCCACCGACCCATGGATGCAGGCCACCGCGATTCAATACGAGTTCTTCGATCCGCCGGCACGCCTCTTCTACATGAACGCCTCACGCGCTGGTCTGCCCATCGACGTACTGCACGCGTACATCGACGGTGCCGCGACCTTCCGCGTGCGCATCGCGAGTGTATGGCCGATGGTAAATGCCGGCGGTCCTGTCCTCACCAAAGCGGAAACGGTCACCCTGATGAACGACATTGTGGTGATGGCCCCTGCGGCCGTGCTGCGTCTGCCGTTCACGTTTGAACCGGACGGTCCGCAGACGCTCAAGGCCACCTTCACCAACGCCGGTAACACGGTGTCGGCGATCCTGACGTTCGACGCCGATGGCGACCTCGTCGGCTTTGTATCCAACGACCGAACGCAGGAGGATGGTGCCAGCAGTCGCAATCTGCCGTGGTCCACGCCGATCTCCGGATATCGCGAAGTCGATGGCACTCGCATCGGTGCGCTTGGCGATGCGAACTGGATTGAGAAGAGCGGTGAGTGGACGTACGGGAAATTCGAAATTCGTCACATTGCGTACAACGTGGTGAAGTAGCCGCACGCGGCAATCCCCCGAACTGTCCGTACATGCTGTGCGGAGTTCGCTGACGTACCCGCTATCGGCTGCTCGAAATATTGTCCGCGCGGTTGAACCGCGCTGTGTTCACTGCAATCACAACTGCACCTCTGGAGCGACCCATGCGATATCTGTGTATCGTCGCCATTTCCGCGATGTGCGCTGCGGCGCCGTCGCTTTCCGCGCAGCAACGGGTGTCGATCGATCTGCGCGCCGCGGCGGCGGCGCCCACGCAAAAACTTGGTGCCACCGAGTTGGGTACCGGTTTGGGACTGGGCGGTATCGTCGCCTTTCGTCTGCAGCCGCATCTGCATGTCTATGGTGGCTGGGACTACATGCACTTTGCGGCCGACAACGTGCCGGCACTCAGCGCGTTCGATTACGAGGAGACTGGCTACACGCTGGGATTACGCTTTGAACATCCAATCCTCGCGTCTCCGCGGTTTGCGTTTCGCGTGGAAGGGGGCGCGACGTACAAACACATCGAGATCGAGAATGATGACGGCGACCTCGTGGCGGATTCCGACCACGGTGCAGGCTTTGAGGCCGGTGCGGGAGTCGTGGTGCCGTTGGCGGGTGCCTTCAAGGGCGTCGCGATGGCGCGCTATCGGTCACTCTCGCGCGACTTCACCATCGGCACGGTGACCACCAACGGAGCGCTGCGGTACATCGGACTCGAGGTCGGCGTTACCCGTCGTTTCTGAGGCCAGCAGGGTTATTCGCGGAGGTCACCGGGCCGGCGCGCCGCGGGCCGTGACCTCCGCACGCCTCACCCGTCTGAAAAGTGCCCCCGCCGTTTCACCACCGGCCCTTTGGCCCGCACCGACAGACGACCATGGCTACGACCAACTGCACGACCGACAGCGACAGCGATAACGACGCGACCGGCACGAAGTAGTCGCTCGGACCGTTACGGCGCGGGGCGGACCCGGCTCTGCAGCGTCTGGTCGGGCCGCACGCCCAGCCATAAGATGGCTGCCACGACGGAAAAGAGGGCACCGGACGCGACCGCCGTTGTCCATCCCAACTGTGCCGCGATGAACGGCACCAACATCGCGCCCACGCCACCGACGATGTTACCGCCGGTATTGAGCAGCCCGGTGGCGCTTTGTGATTGCGCACCGGCAATGCGCATCGTCGCCGCCCAGAACACGCCGTCGCTGAACTGCACGCAGGCAAAGCTCAGCGTCAGCAAGGCAACGGCCACCGTGGGCGCGGTCGTAAGGGTGCCCACCACCAAGAGTGGTGCCGAAAGCAGCAGCGCGCCCATGGCCGACACCCGGCACCCAAACCGCGGCCCGCGCCGCACGCAGAGACGATCACACACGACGCCTCCGGCGATTGCCGCGACGGCGCCCACCATCCATTGCGCGCCAACAAAGTATCCGGCGACGGTTGCCGGCACATGGCGGACTTCCGTCAGGTAGTAGTAAAACCAATTGAAGAACAGATAGAACACGTAGTTCGTGCAGAAGTAGCTCATCGTCACGCAGACGAGATCGCGATCAGCCAGAAGCTGCTTCCACCGCACGGGTTGGGCGTGTTCCGACACGGGCCGATCGGCGATCAGCGCGAGTTCGACCCGGTTCACACCGCGGTGTTCAGCGGGATTGTCGCGATAGTCCCACCACCAGAGCGCGGCCAATGCGAGTGCGAGCGGCGCGGTGAGCAGGAACGACTGTCGCCAGCCCAGCGTGAGCACCAGCCATGTGATGCCAGGCCCGGCAAGCGCCGCACCGACCGTCGTGCCGGCCGTACTCAGGCTGTTGCCGAGTGCCCACGTTTTCGGCGGCAGCCACGCGAACATCGAGCCGCCGCACGTGACCGGAAAGATCGGCGCCTGAAACGCGCCTTGCGCGCCACGCAGGATCACCAACACTGTCAGCGACAACGCCACGGGCCATCCGCGCGGCACCAGTGACATCAACGCCGTCGCGGCGAACCACGCAACAAAGATCAATGTCATGGCCCGACGTGGTCCGAGCTTCTCGCCGGCGATGCCCCCCGGTACCTGAAAGAGCCCGTAGCACCACGCAAACGCCCCGAGGATCATGCCCAGTTGCGCTTCACTCAGACCGAGGTCGCGCATCATCGCCGGGCCGGCGACGGACAGGTTGTAGCGGAGCACGTACGCGACAAGACTCGCGACAACGATCCATGCGAGGATGCGCCAACGGACATACGTTGGGCGCTCGGCCGGGGTACGTGAAGACATCATGGTCGCGGTACACAGCCGGAGGCGGGGATCGAAGCGGAACGATGGCCGAACATACCGTCGCGACCCCCCGTTGTCAGTGTATCACGACTCCAGCGCCGCCTCTGGCACTGCGTCACGGTCGACCAGTCCAGCAACTCGGCCCCCCGTTGCAGACAGGTACACACCCAGTGCCAGTTCCCAGATGAACTCCGGTGCCACACCGATCGCGTACAACGGATCGCCCTTGTCCAGCACACCAAAGAGGATGCCGGTGCTCGCGGCGAAAAGAACCGGACCGCCGACGAGTCCGAACATCGCCAGACGGCGCGGTACCATTCCGGATCGGTACATCATCCACCCGAGCAGCATACCGTTGCCGATCGGCACGACGAAGCCGGGCCCGAACTGGAAGCTCCAGTTCTTCACCGCCACAAGCGCCTGGGCCACGACAGGAAGAGCCGCGCCCTCACTTCCCGCTGCGCGAAGCGACACGACGCTGAGCACGCTGAGGATACCGATACCGATAAAGGCGCTCTCGGTGATGCGCGCGGCGATGAAACCCACCGTACCGACTGGGAAGCGGCGCCGCAGGAGTGGGTAGAGTGCGATCGCGCTTCCGATGTTCGCCACGATCAGGATGAACTCAAGAAGTGCCGCGAACTGGATCTGCGTGTCAGAGCCCGCCCTGCTCACGTAGTGCGCGTCGTTCAGCACGGGGCCAAACAGCAACAGCGCCGGTATCGACGTGGCGTAGGTGATGAGGAACAGCAGTCCGACCCAGCGTCCGAGGAAGCGGGCACGAACAGGTGTAAGGGGGATGTCGTGATGCATCGTTCGTTCTCCGTTGGCGTAGCGGTGGACTGAGTGGGGGAAAGGGCCCGCGCCTTGACGGCGCGGGCATGAGAGTCAGCGCGACGCTGCCGAGCGCTTCTTGAAATGCAGGCCGACGCTGATCACGAGATCGTTGCGCGTGGTCGTGCTGGCAGAACCAGCCCCCGATGTGAACCGAGACGCGTAGTCACGTGCCTCGAGACGCACGCCGAGCCGACCGAGTCCCACATCACTACCAACCGCCAGGTATCCCGCCGGATGGTGCGCGGCGTCCTCGGCAGAGGCGCGATAGTGGTAGCTTCGAACGCCGGCGCCCGTGCCCGCAAACAGCTTCACGCGCACTGCTGCACTCGGCGCCCATGTTTTGGACTCCATTTCAACGCCAAGATCCGACGTGAACACGTCGACTTTGCCGCGATCCGCCACATCCAGCGCACGGCTGCGCGCCCAACTGAAGGTGCCGGTGATCGCCAGAGCAGGACGCACACGCCACGACAATCCGGCCGCGCTCAGCTGTGCATCCTTGAGCGAGGCGCGCTGCGCACCGGTCGCCACCGACGCACCGCTGGTGAAACGCAGCGTCCACGGTCTCGTTGAGGGTACCGTGCTGGAGATGGCATCCTGCGCGCCAGACGTGTTGAGCGGCGCCACCAGCAGACTCAACGCGGCGCCAGCAATGAGGAGAGCGTGAAAACGACGCGCCGTGGCAACACGACGAACAGGGATCGAAACAGCGGACGTGTGTGACATGATGTGCTCCGTGGAGAGAGTGTCTGGTGGTGCAGGAGTGATGCGGTGGAGTGGTGCGGTGCGGTGAAGTGGTGCGGTGAAGCGGGACTACGATTTGTCGCGTGCGCCGATGACCAGTGCAGCCACGATCAGCATGGCTGCGAGTGCGTAGGTCCCTCGCATGCCGGTGCGCACGGCGATGGCGTTGGCGCGTGCGAGATCGGGACTTCTGGAGGTGAGCGCGAACGCAGCACCCATCACCGATGCCCCGGTGATCAGGCCCAGGTTGCGCGAGAGATTGAGCATGCCGGAGGTCACTCCGCGAAGCGCCGCGCCGGCGCCCGACATGACCACCGTGTTGTTCGCCGTCTGAAAGAGCCCGTAACCGGCGGTCATGATCGCAATGGCGCCCAGATACCCCGGCAGTCCGAGTGACGCGGGCAGCATGCTGAGGAGGGCGGATCCGGTGGCAATGCCGGCAAGCCCCACGACTGTCATGCGCGCCGCGCCCAGGCGGTCCGCGATGCGTCCGGATGGCACACCGATCAGTGCCGTGACGATGGGTCCGACCGACATCGCAAAACCCACGGCAGTTGAACTCAACGCCAGTGAGCGCGAGAGATAGAACGGACCAACCACGAGGGTGGACATCATCACGGTCGAAACCAGCGCATTCCGTGCGAGACTCGAGCGGAGCGCACGATCCCGAAACATCGACACGTGAATGAGCGGAGATGTCGCCACCGATTCGACGTAGAGCAGCAGGCGGAAACCGGCGGCCGCAGCGGCGAGCAGGAGCACGTTGATGACGCCGAAGTGGCCACGGCCACTGGTGACCGCCAGTGCGTACGCGGCCAGTGTCAGCGTCAAAACCGTCGTGCCGGCAACGTCGAAACCGGAACGCGGCGTGCCGGGTGCGTCGGACGCCGTCGACAACGTGTCTGACAGGTAGCGATACGCCAGCACGAGTGCGGCGATGCCCAGCGGCACATTCAGCAGGAAAAGCGCGCGCCAGTTGAACCACGCAATGAGCAATCCACCGAGCGATGGACCGACAGCAGTGCCAACTGCGGACATCGTGCCCAGCAGCCCCATGGCACGGCCGGTGCGTGTTGACGGAACGGCCTCACTGATAAGCGCATGCGTCAACGCCATCATGATGGCGGCACCGACGCCCTGCACCGCACGCGCCGCGATCAACTGCGCAAGCGTGCCGGCCGCGCCGCACAACATGGATGCGACGGTGAACAGCGCGATGCCCCAGAGCAACAGGCGCCGACGGCCGAAAACATCGCCGAGGCGTCCGGCGCCGACGACCAGCGTTGTGATGGCCAGGAGATACGCGAGCACAATCCACTGCACGCCTTGAAACGACGCGTGGAACGCGTGCGCCATGCTCGGCAGGCCGACGTTGGCGATGCTGGTGCCGAGTGACGACAACAGCATCGACAGCGACAGCGCTGCCAGCACGCCCGTGAGCGGGCGGGTCGACGCACGACGCGCGGTGTGCACCTACGCCGTCCTCGCGGCGGGTGGATTGAGAAACGTGCGGAAGCGCTGCTGAACCACCGGGATGACGCCCCAAACCATGGCTGCGACCATGGCGGGCGCCACGACCAGCGTGCGCTGCCAGATGGCCCAGCCAGACGTCAGTGGAACAACCGCGTAGAGAATGGCGGTGATGGTCGGGTAGGCCCCGAGCAACACGAGCAGCGCAAAGCGCGGCCGGGAGAATCGCGTGGAAGCGTTGGTGTGTGTCATGGACGAACCATGCGCTGTTCACATCATGGCGCAAAGCGCATGTATTGCACTACATTAGTGCACTTAACGCCATGTATTCCTCATCCCCGCCCATGGCCACTCCCGACTTCAACCTGCTCGTCACGCTCGACGTATTGCTCTCCGAGAGCAGCGTCGCACGCGCCGCCGACCGTCTCGGGCTCAGTCCCTCGGCGATGAGCCGAGCGCTCGCACGCTTGCGCGAGGTGACGGGTGATCCACTTCTCGTGCGCGCTGGACAGCGCCTCGTGCCCACACCACGCGCACTCGAATTACGCGGCCGCGTGCGCCATCTCGTGGACGATGTAAGCGAGGTCCTGCGCCCCAGCGACACGCTGAATCCCGCGCAGCTGGAGCGCACGTTCACGCTGCGCACGAGTGAAGGATTCGTCGAAAACTTCGGGGCGGCGCTGCTTCACTGTGTGCATACCGACGCGCCCCACGTGCGGCTGCGCTTTGTGCCCAAGGCCAACAAGGACAGCGCGCCACTGCGCGACGGCACGGTCGACCTCGAGACCGGTGTGGTGGAGGCCAATACCAGCCCCGAGCTGCGCGTGCAGGCGCTCATTCGCGATCGCTACGTGGGTGTGGTGCGGAAAGGCCATCCGCTGGCCAAAGGCACGATCACCCCGCACCGCTACGCCACGGGCCGACACATCTCCGTGTCGAGGCGTGGCCTCGAAGAAGACCCCATCGATGAAGCGCTCGCCGCGTTCGAGGTGAAGCGCGAAGTGGTCGTCGCCATTCTTGGCGGATTCTCGTCAGCGCTCGCCGTGGCCCGCGCGTCGGATCTCATTGTCACGGTCCCCGAGCGTCACTCGGGCACACTGCGCGCGGGCATGCACACCTTTCCGCTCCCCTTCGCCACCAAGCCGTTTACGATCTCATTGATCTGGCATCCACGGCTCGATGCGGATCCGGCGCACAAGTGGTTGCGCGGCTGTGTGAAAAAGGCGTGTGCGGGCGGCGCGTGAATGGCTCACCGAACGACAACAGCGAATCGCAGAGGCGCAGGGGGCGCAGAGGCTCGTGGCGCACAGGTGGTTGCTGTTCCCAAAAGAAGGCGCTTGGGAAATGACTCCGCACCTGCCGACAGCACGCCTCTGCGCCCCCTGCGCCTCCGCGATGAAGTAGTTCGCCGTTCGCCAGACCTTCTGCAGCTCCGTATGGCGGTTGTTCCCGGAGTTGAATGATGCGGCGTGCCGTCTCCGACGCCTCGCCAGCCACCGCGATCACTGCGCGAAGAAAGAGGGCGAGCTACTCTTCCCAGGCACCGCGATCACGCACGGCCTGCAGGTGCTCGCAGTAGAGTTGCCGATGTTGCTTGAAGTCATGTGGTCGGAAGCGTCAGGACCGATCCGTCCGACCTGCTGGCGCGATCGGCCGCAGACAACAGGCCCGGCAGTTCTTCGCTGACGCGGAGTGGGGATCAGGCGGGAGCGGCGCGGGTCGAACACACGATATCCGGCGGCTGACTGATGTAGCGACCTGCTCGAGCGAGTTGCACCGGGTCGCCTTCCATACCTCGCTCTCGTTATCGCAAGGATTGGAGAGTAGGACCATAATATCGCCAGCCTTCATTATAGGCGCGTGTTTGTCGTCATCAAACGTCGCGCACTCGCCTTGTCGGCCCATGTTATTTTTCATTTGCTGGCTACATTAACGCGACATAAATGCGACAATCTCGCGCCAGAATGTCTGTTCGGCCTCCAGATTGATCATATGCCCAACGCCGGGCAGGTCGATGCGACTCAGCCGAGGCACGTTTGTCGCCAGCGTGTCGGCCATCGCCCGAATCAGGGGTGTATCGGCTCCTCCCACCAGCAACAGCGTCGGCATCTGCAGCTCGGCCAGGCGATTCACCGCTGGCGGTGACTGCTCACGCACGGCGTCTTCATCTCGCGCACGTCGCATGAGGTGGCCGGCGTTGTCCGTGAGGATCCCGCGGAGTTTCTCGGCGATGGCCGGGTCGCCAAGCGCCGAACGGATGTAATCGCTTTGGAGCCAGGCGAGCGCGAGGCCGATGGAATCACCGCGCGCGAAGGCCGCGCGACCGGCGGCCAGCCACACCGTGTCGTGATCTTCCGGCCAGACACCCCCACTCACCGACGGCGCCGCAAGCACGAGGCGGTCTACCATCTCGGGGTGCGCAAGCGCAAAGTCGATCGCGATCCCGCCGCCCATGGAGAGTCC
>Ga0075163_10001078_pt1 | contig 36451 bp, 32 predicted proteins | sample JI1023141ADNA_FD_71478 | JGI IMG/M metagenome (GOLD analysis project Ga0075163, IMG submission 71478) | Wastewater effluent complex algal communities from Wisconsin, to seasonally profile nutrient transformation and Carbon sequestration -... | ecosystem: Engineered > WWTP > Effluent > Algae...
GCAAAAGTAGTAGCTGCACCTAAAAAAGAAAAAGCAAAGAAGAAATAAGGATTTTTCTTTTTTGGTATATCGAAAGAAAGCTCGGCAGTAATGTCGGGCTTTTTTTGTTTTTGATACTGAGAGGATAATACATCAAAATTATTTGAGTTAGTCAGGAAAGTAACGTGAAAGAAACTAAAAAGAAAAAACCAATTTCGAATCTAGCAAGTAAATACAGTCAATTCATTCGAAATAAAATTTCTACTCGAATTCATATGAGCCTTATACTCTTGAGTGTCTCTTTAACAGGAACTTTAATTTCTAAACTCTTTCTAGAGTTCGGGGTAAATACTCTTTATATTCGCTATCTTTTTACCGCTATTTTATGTTACGCTTTTTTTCTTCTCTATATGAAGTTATGGCTTTTATACATCAATCCAGGAAAGAATTCTAAATCCACTGCGGATAATATTGATTTAACTGGACTTGATTTGGATGTTGATGTTAATATATCTAGTGGAAGTTCTTCTGCTGGAGTTATTGGTGAGGGTGGTTCATTTGGTGGAGCAGGAGCATCGAGTTCTTTTGCGGGTAATATAAGTATGCCCGTCATGCCTTCTAGCACTAGCGGCAACTTAGATTTGCCTGATATAGGAGGAGCACTAGATATTGATGGAGATGCAGCTGCACCTATTCTTATTATTGTTGCCATTGGTGCTGTTGTAATTGCAATTTTCGGTGGAGCTGTATTTATTATTTACCAAGCGCCAACAATCATGTCAGAGGCAGCATTCGAAGCACTGCTCACAACCGGTTTTTTAAAAAGCACTCGTGATATAAGCTCTGGGAATTGGATCGGGAGTATCATTAAGAGAACCTGGATTCCCTTTGCAATCATAACGTTAGTTGCTACAGCTTCCGGTTGGGTCATTGGATATTTCTGTCCGCTGGCAACTAAGATATTCGATGTTGGTGCTTGTATTTAAAATCTTAAGGCAAATTAATAGAATGTAAATTAGATACAGAAAATTTAAAAGATTGCCACCGATGAACACCGAGCACACCGATGGGAATATGGCTCATGATATTCTCTCCTATATCATAAAGTTCGCCATTTAGTTGTATTTTTTCTAACTGCCATAAGACAAAAATTTTCGAATCTTTTATCGTTCCGTTATCGGTGTTAATAGGTGGTAAAAAAATCCTTACATTGAGTTCATTTTAATTAAACTCGCGACAATCTACTCTCTAATAACTGAATTGCCTGGTTAATGTCTTTGTTTCCGATTACCACTTCATAAGCACTTGTTAAGACTGGATATTTTTCAATATCTAACTGAACAAGGTTTGGAATTGCTTTTAATCCATGATAGCCATTTGACATCTTGGTTGGCTTTGTTCCGGTTACTAATTCGTAGCCATAACGTCTATCCCTAGAGTCAGATCCAAAGCAAGCCAACATAAAGTCGGTTAATCCTGATAAGCCGTTAAAGGTTGCTTCTTGGCCACCAAGTTTAACTCCGATAGAAACCATTTCTTTAAAGAAGCGATTGGATAAATGAAATAGAGTATTATCCACATTACCCCCGAGAACTTCTTTGAAATAACCTTCGACTAGTCCCATGCAGAGTGCATATATGTTCTTTAATGCTCCACCTAACTGAACACCTGAAACGTCTGTTTGAATAATTGCTGGACGGGAAAATATATATCCTGTTGTAAATAGTTTTACTAGCTTTGGAATAATCTCTGGATTACGAGCTGCAATTTCTAATCCTGAAATCTTACGCTCGATAATTTGTTCTGGATAACTTGCACCGGATGCGACCGCAAGTCTTTCTCTTTCGATTCCGTAGACTTCTTCTAGATCACGTAGTATTAATCCTCTTGGTGAATCAGTTAAGCCTTTTATTACGTTTACAATAGGGGATTTGTTTTTTCTAAGTTTATCTATAATATCTGGGTAAACTTTGTCGAAGTCCCATGGATTGGTTCCCTGAATAAAGAGTGTAGCTTTCTTGATAACACTGTCATCAGCCGAGAACTCGATGTTAGGCGGAAGTTTATAAAGTGGGTAATGCTCTAAATCCCTTCGCTCTTCATTGTAAGTTTTACAAACATCTTTGTCGGGATGATAAATTGTAACTAGAACATTTTTATTAGAAACGATAGTCGCCGTAGCAACAGAAGAATTGCTCGAGCCAATGACTACAATATGCTCATCCGGATTTTTAGGAATTTGAATTAGATCATTTTTATGTTTTCCAATTCCATCACCGTTATAAAGGTTACGATAAGTTCCATGCTTATGACGACTGAGATTAGAGCCTACTAAAAGTGCAAGGTTATCTATTAGGAATTGTTTCTTATCTCCAACGACTGGAAATTTAATCTCTTCTATTTCTACTGGAAGTTTATGTTTAGAATGTAAATGACCGACTATGACTGGTTTGCCGATGACAAGTTTTCCATTTGCTGGATTAAATAAAAATCCAGAAGTAGGTAGAATTTTATCTGTTCCTTCTAAAGAGATAGGTAAAACAACTTTATTTGCTACATAGTGATAGACTGTATCTACGAATGGCATCAATCTTCCATCTCTCGATCTTGTTCCTTCGGGGAAAATGCATATTATCTTTCCGTCGTTTTGTAGTTTTTGAGAGTGACGGAAGGCACGCATATTGATCTTTGTCATCAAGTCCGACAAACTTGGATTATCCGACATATCTTTTTTGGAACAAACAAGAAGTGTTCCAAACATATACAGACCAAGTCTTGTGAAGTCTGGCTCAAATGCTAAACGTCCTGCAATAAAAACCATTTGCTCGGCTATTCGTTTACCGAGTTGACCGGATGAATATAGTAATTGAAATATACCAGGAGCATCAAGATGACTTAAGTGATTTGAAATGAGGGTAATAGGGAATTTACCCATCAGCTTTTCGACGGTCTCTAAATTTTCTAAACCTTCTACTTTAAAATTCTTCATGATAGGAGAAAGAAACTGCATCATAAAGTTTCGGGCTTTTTCTTCGCCCTGCGTGTAGACTCCAACATTTTCAAGCTCTTCTGGATTCTTAAAAATGTTCATTACTGGTGGCATTGGAGTTGTGCTCGAAAGATAAAGAAATTTTTCGAGTAGCTGTCTAGCTTCCTCTTCTGTTAAACCAGATTTAACAAAGTTATGAATGTTTTCAAAAAATTCTTTGTGCCATCTACCAACGCTTGCTTCTTTTTCTGTCATAAAAATCCTCTTCCCAAAACGAATATTTCAAAATTACATTTAAAAATTGCAATCCAGTCAACTAGAAAAAAAAGGAAAAGAAAATTTACCACCGAGGAGGATAAAAAAAGATTACCACCGATGATCACCGATAAAGGAACGATAAAGGAACGATAAAAGATACGATGGATTTTTTTTTAGGCTATGGAGTTTGGAAAAATACTATTAAAAGACGCACATAATGAAACGAGCAGGAAAATATCATAAACCAAAGCATCATCGGCATTTATCGGTGTTCATCGTCCCTATCGGTGGTAATCTTAGAAGGTCTGACAAGACGATATGAAATCCGAGTTGTCTTTATATGAGTTTTTGTTTTATTGGATACGGTAAGACTCAAATTGATAAATGAACGCAATATAAATTCCGAAGTAAAATGGATTCCAGATGGATTTCATTTTTTGGGTCATGAAGATAGCCTACAGAGAAAAAAAATCCTAGATAAAGTTTATCAGTTCTTTGATGAACGGGGATATTTAGAAGTTACACCACCTGGTTTTGATTTCACTTCCTCATTTTTAAAATATGTCTCAGCCTCAGAAGAAGCACGCATATTAAAATCACGTGATTTATCAGGCAAAGAAATTTCTCCAAGCATCGATTTGACACTCCAAGTAGTGAAAGGACTAGCCGGCTACTCTGTTAAAAAAGGAAACCAAAAGATTTTTTATACAGGTAGAATCGTTAAAGATAATTTTAAAAAGAATGCTGATAGAAGAGAAATACTGCAAGCAGGTGCCGAGATCATTGGTCATTCAAATGCAAATACTTTTAAAATGCTACTCACCCATATCAGTGAATTAAGCCTTACTCTCGGACTCAAACAAAAAATTACAATGGTTTTGGGAAATACTGCAATCTATTCTCAAATTGTAGAAAGTCTTGGATTCTCAGTAGCGGATAAGAATACTTTGTCGCAATTACTATATTCAAAAGAAGAAAAAAGCATTCGCGAATTTTTAGATTCAAGGGTAAAGAAAAAAGATATAAAAGAAATTTTACTAAAACTTATTTTGTCCTTTGAATTGAAAGAAATCAAATCGGACTTACTTGCAATTTCTAAAAAATACAAAATGAATTTAGAGCATTTCATAAAAGAGACTGAGGATATTTTAAAATATTCCTCTCACTTTAAAAATCTAGATTTATGTTTGGATTACTCTCTCATTCGGGACTTGGATTATTATACCGGGTTTGTTTTTCATGGTTATTATGATAGAGTTTCTTATCCGCTTGTAACAGGTGGAGCTTATGATAATTTATTTGAGAAATTTTCTGGAGAAGAAAAGAGAGCCTGTGGATTTGCAATCAATATTGATATTGTCGAAGAAATAAATAGAAGATAAAAAGAGGATACTATGCCAGCAGATTTAGTGATTGGTGCCCAGTGGGGTGATGAAGGAAAAGCAAAAGTAATTGATTATTTAAGTAAAGAAATTGATATTATCGCTCGCTATCAAGGTGGGGCTAATGCCGGTCACACAGTAGTTGTGCATGGAAAAAAATATATTTTTCATTTGGTTCCATCAGGAGTCATCTATCCAAATACAATATGCGTTATTGGAAATGGAGTAGTCCTTGACACTGATTATCTGATGAAAGAATGCGATGACCTCTGCAAAGAAGACTTCGACGTTTACAATAAACTCTATATAAGTGATTCCTGTCATATCATTCTACCGCTTCACGGAATAATAGATGCTCATAGAGAGAAAAATTCAAGCCCTGGAACTAAAATAGGCACAACAGGTAAAGGAATTGGAATTTGTTATGCTGATAAAATGATGCGCATAGGAATTCGCACTGGTGATGTGCTCGATGAAGAAACGTTACGCGATAAACTGAAACTATTTCTTGCCCGCAAAAATGAAGAGCTTGTTAAACTCTATGGAGTAGAGCCTGTCGGATTTGAGCCAATCTTTGAAAGCTTAAAAAAATTCGCAGATAAATTCAAAGGCAAGATTATAAACACTTCTTATTATTTGAATGAAGAATTACGTAAGGGCAAACGCGTATTACTCGAAGGTGCACAGGGAGTGGGACTTGATATTGATTTTGGAACATACCCGTTTGTAACTAGCTCTAATCCAACTACCGGTGGCGCATTAACAGGCTCAGGAATTGGATTTCAACATCTTTCCAAAATTTACGGAATCAGTAAAGCATATGCAACAAGGGTAGGAGAAGGACCATTTCCTACTGAACTATTTGGAGAAGATGCGGATAATATGCGTAAGCTTGGACACGAATACGGTTCAACGACTGGAAGACCGAGAAGATGTGGATGGTTTGATTTAGAAATGATCAAGCACTCCATACGAATCTGTGGAATCAACCAACTCGTAATTACAAAAATAGATGTCCTCTCTACCTATCCAACAATTCCTGTAGGCATTGGCTACGAATTAAATGGCAAACGTTTAGATTATATGCCATCGTGTGGAATGGACAAAGTAAAAGTTATCTATGAAAATCTTCCCGGCTGGAATACAGATATAACAGGTATTAACCGCTTTGAGGATTTACCGGCAAATTGCCAATCTTATTTAAAATACCTTAATGAGAAAATTGGAGTTCCCATTTCAATTATCTCCACAGGACCTGATAGAAAAGATACTATTGTAATGTGATTTTGTAAAAGCAAAGAAAGAATATCTCATACTTCAACTTTGCTCGGCATAAATTCCGAGCAAAGAGTTCACAGTGGGTATTGATTTTATTAACTCCTTACTTAGTGTAATCTGAAAGGAATTTCCTGCTAGATTGGAGTCCGTTTAGTTATCGCGAATGGATTTAAATAGTAGGGAATACTCTTTATTATTCCGATCCTACAAAAAACTATTACCTTATTTGCTCTAAATAGATGGAAAAGGTCTGTAAATTATTCCATTGGCAAATACTCAACTCGCTATTTTATAATTATAATATTTTTTCTACACTTTTGAGAATATCTGTATTTTTCCTTTGACATACTAGGGTTTATTCAGAGGAAGCTAAGGATAGCAAAATTGCAGTGTCCATAAATCCTGGAGAATACCTTGAAACGCAAAAGAATCTTAATAGCAGAAGACGATCCGTATACATTAAAGTATCTCTCAGATTTAATCAGTATGAACGGATTTACCGCTGACTCTGCTAAGAATGGGCAAGAAGCTTTGAATTTGTTTAAGCAGGATCCTTATCCAATTGTTTTAACGGATTTAAAAATGCCAGTTTTAGATGGCTATGGTCTCATTAAAGAGATTAGGTCAATAAGCGATATATCTGTTATACTTGTCTTATCTATGGATATAGAAATTGAGCGGGTAATTTCTATTATGCGAGAAGGTGTGTATGATTATTTAATCAAACCTTCTAGGTCGGAAGATATAATTATTAAAGTTAATCATGCCTATGAATTAAGCCAACTGAATTTACTAAAGATCAATGTCGAAAAGGAAAGAGAATTAAGGATTAATGGACAATTAAATTGGGTCGAATGGATTAAAACTAAAAATTCTATTAAAAAAGAAAATCATGAAAGTGTAATGCAAAACTTAAAACATAGTTTTAGTCAGGGAGCGGGCATTGGAACTATCGTAAGTATAATAGATATGTTAAAATTTCATGCGAAGGAAGAAAATGGGAAATATACTTTTCCCAAGTCTCTCATTGATTTACTTTTTGAAAATGGAAAATTTGCTTCAAATACCTTAGATAAAATTCAATTAATAGGAGGACTTGCAGAAAGGGAAATTAAATTTGAATTGTGTTCCGTTTCCGATATTTACTCACAATTACGCGATGTCGCATTATCCCTTAGCCCACAATTAGAATTAAATGAGCAAAGGATTATTCTCCCTCATTTAACAAATCCAAAAAAGGAAAAAGAAATTCATATAGACAAAGAATTATTTATTTTGTTAGTAAAAGAAATTTTTTTAAATGCAATGAAATTTTCTGCACCTAAAACAAATATTTATATTTTATTTTTTACAAATGATAGCTTTAATATTTCTTTTTTATCAACTCCCGACCCTCAAGCTGTTATCGTAGGAATTCCTTCTGAAATGGAAGTAATCTGTTTTGAACCATTTTTTCGAATCAATAAAACAATTGATGAAAGATATAATACTCTCGAGATGGGGTTGGGTCTTACGATGGTCTCTAAGATTATGCAGATTCATTCCGGAAAAATAGAAATTACTAATATTAAAAATCATATGGAGGATAACAATAATTTTCCAATAAAAGTTAAGGCAAATATCGTTTTTCCGTTAGTCGTATCTTAAATGCAAAAGATAGATTTTGATAAATGCAATAAGGAAATTGAATTTCCTCCCGAACAAATTCAAAACTTTGGCTATTTACTTGGATTAAAAAAGCCCGACTTTGAAATTGCATCGGCAAGTAATAATATTCATGAACTCTTCACTTTTCATCCAGCTGATATTTTAATAAAAAATATTAGCATGGTAATTCAAGATAAAGACTTTTTAGATTTTCTTTATGAAAAGGATTATACTGAGGCAAAGCATCTAATTATAAATAGAAAAGAATACATCGTAAATATCATTGAGTCTAATGAATATTTACTACTTATCATTGAAGTTTCCCATTTTGGTGAATTGGAATATTTAGAACTATTAAATAAAAACATAAAAACATTTTTGAATGAATTGACTACTAAAAAAACACTAAATGATGTTTTAGATTATGCAGTAAATCGATATTATGCGATAACTAAATATGATCATGTAATGATATATCAATTTGAAAAAGATAAATCGGGTAGAGTAGTAGCAGAAGTTTCGAATGAAGAAAATTGCAAGGATAGATTTATAAAATTACGTTTTCCGGCAGCAGAAATTCCTGCGAAAGCAAGAAATCTTTATCTCTCAAATACGATTCGTATGATTTCTGATATTGATGCAGAGAGTGTGGAAATCACAAGCACAAAAGAGTTTATTGAAAATGCAAACTTAAATCAATGTATATTGCGCACAACGACCAGTCACCATAAAGAATACACTAAGAATATGGGAACAAAAGCTACTCTCGTATTATCCATTATCGTAAATAATAAACTCTGGGGACTTGTAATTCAAAGAAATCTAACTCCTAAATATACATTTCCAGAAATACGAAAGATTTGTACCCTCTATGCTCAGATTCTTCAATTAGCAATTCAATCTAAATCCGAATTAAAAGAAATACATTCCGATTTAGAGCGAAGTAAGTTGCTTTTATTATTAAAAGACATTTTTCAAAACTCAAACCTAATAGATATTCCTGAAAAATTATTTGAAAGAAAAGAAGTGATTTTAAATATATTTAAAGCAAATTTTTGCTCATTAAGGTTAAATGGGGAAGATTATTTTTTTGCCAGTCCAGTAAATGAATTCGAATATAAGAATTTATTGAATTGGATTTCAGTAAATCATTCTGGAGATATTTTTTGCACACATAATTTACATGGAGTTTATTCTAATGCAAGCGACGAATTTTATAGAAATTACGCAGGTATTTTAAGTATACCTCTGAATGAAAATGGTCAGGATAGATTTACTTGGGTTCGAGTAGAAGAAACTCTTTCCATTGAATGGGGCGGAAAACCAGAATATACCGCTGAAGAGAATGGAGGTCCATCTCCACGCAAGTCCTTCGAAAGGTGGCAGGAAATGGTTTTTTTTCATTCGGAAGTATGGACGTCTACTGATATAGATTTAGCTGAAAAATGTTTAAGTTTAAAAGAAATACTTCTTCGAAAACAAAGTGAAGAAAAAATAAAGCTATTAAATGAAGAGTTAAAAAATCTAAATTATGCAAAGGATAAATTTTTCTCTATAATCGCTCATGACCTGCGTGGACCATTTACTTCTTTGCTCGGCTTTTCTGAAAGCGAATTGCGGTTAATAGATATTCGCCCTAAGGATAAAATAAAAGAATCTCTTTTTTTTATCAACCAATCTTCAAGAGAGTTATTAGGGCTAATCGATAGTTTGCTTGAATGGTCTAGGATCCAAAATGGTAAAGTTTCTCCAATGTATACGAGTCAAAACCTTCAAAACTTAATAAATGAGCTTCATTATGAATCAAGTCCAGGTGCATCTAGAAAAGATATTCAACTTACATTTGATGTTCCGGATAATATTCAGATTCATACAGACATTAAAATTCTGAAGAAAGTATTAAAAATTTTAATCCATAATTCTATTAAATTTAGTAATCGTGGCTCAAATGTTTTAATTACCACTTCCATTAACAAGGATAAAATATATTTTACTATTGAAGATGAAGGAATTGGAATTCCGACTCACACTTTAGATAAATTATTTAGAATCGATATTCAGTATAAAACATACGGAACAGAAAACGAAGGCGGTAGTGGTCTTGGACTTATTATTGCAAAAGATCTACTTGCGATGATAAATGGAAAAATTGAACTTTATCCCAAAGAAACAGGACTTAAAGTAGTTGTTGTGATTTAATAATTTAAAATCTTTGATATGTCATTATTTATTTTGGGTTTGTTGGTAAATTTAAAACTGTATTCTTAGAAAATAAACAATGGGAAATTAAATCAATGCTTGAAAAAAATAGACTGGCTTATTTAGATTTACTGAGGGGTTTTGCGATACTTGGAATTTTAATTTCTAACTTACCAATCTTAGCAGAGCCACCTTTTAGCATGGTAGTTCATCACAATGATTTATCTAGTTGGGTAAAACTTTTTAGTCTATTTTTTATATCGGGGAAATTCTTTTTGATTTTCTCCTTTGTATTTGGATATGGATTTACCATTTTATTAGCCAGCTCGGAACGAAATGGATATGATGCTAAGATAATTTTCTTTCGAAGACTCTTCGGTTTATTTTTTCTAGGAATCCTTCATGCCACTTTGTTTTTTAATGGGGATATACTTGTAACCTACTCGTTGTTAGGCGTAGTTTTATATTTTTCTAGAAATATGGAAGATTCCAAATTATTTAAAATTGTAGTACTTTTTTGGTTTATATCTTTATTATGTTATGGGGTTCTTGGAATTATTTCTCATTACTCTTTGATTGGTGATCCTAATCTTACAGCCAGGATGATTGAAGAGTCCATGAATGGATATTCTGGAAGTTTCTTTTCGGCAGTAATACAAAGAGTAAAGGAACTATCCTACACATTTCCTTTTATTCTTTTTTTTAATTGGCCTTCCGCATTTTTTATGTTTTTAATTGGATTGTATTTAGGGAGAAAAGAATCTCTGGCTAATCCTGAATTGCTTTTTGAACGATTTAAAGGCAAATGGGTATGGATTGTATTATTGGGAATTATTGGAAATAGTTTGTTTTCTTTTGGACAAATGAAAGAAACATCTTATTTAGTAAGCTTTCTTTCCACTTCAATGCTAGCTATTGGAGGAGTATGCTTTGCGTTAATATATTGTTATGCGCTATATCAATTTTCAAAAAGTGAAAACTTTATACTATCCAAGTTAAGAGAGGCAATGAAGAAAGCAGGCACAATGTCACTCACAAATTATCTATCTCATTCAATAATTCTATCATTTATATTTAATGGCTGGGGACTTGGTCTTTATGGAAAATTAAAACCGGAGATTGCACTACTAATTACTATTCCTCTATATGGATTTAATTTAGTCTTTAGTTCTATTTGGAGAAATTATTTTTCAATGGGACCATTTGAAACAATTCTAAGAAAATTTACATATTGGAATAAGTAGTCAAATATCAATGTTTATAATATTACACTGGACATTAGATAGAAAAAATAGTAAAATGCTTTTAGATAAACCATGAACAAAACTTTTAGCGAATCCTTTTTTACGAAAAACCCCATCCCGATGTGGATATATGATTTGGCTACTTTGCAGTTCCTAGAAGTAAATGAAGCTGCAACAATTGTCTATGGATATAGCAGGGAAGAATTTCTGTCAATGACAATCAAAGATATTCGTCCTCCCGAAGATTTACCCGCTTTACTTAAAGTAGCGACTGTGGATAATGAAGGTTATGCTGATGTAGGAATTTGGAGGCATCTAAAGAAAAATGGCGACTTAATGTATGTGAATATTTCAAGTCAGGTTATCGAATTTCAAGGTAGAAAGTCTGAAATTATTTTATCTATTGATCAAACTGAAAGAGTAAATGTTTTTAATCAATCAAGGTTAAATGAAAGTAAACTCAATAGTATTTTAAATTCGATAAAAGATGTAATTTGGTCTAGTGACCCGAATAGTTACGAAATATTCTTTGTGAATAAAAATGTTTTTGATTTATATGGATATAAGGCAGAAGATTTTTATCAAAATTCAAATCTTTGGAATGAATGCATTTTAGAAGAAGATAAGCAAAAGGTGATAGATTCTTTCTCTAAAATAAAAGAAGTTGGTTCTTTTGAAGAGGAATATCGAATACTAACTAAGGATAAAAAAATTAAATGGGTAAAGGATAAAGCCTGGCTAGTAAAAGATGATCCGACAATAGATATCACTCGCATTGATGGAATAATTCGGGATATTACCGAAGAGAAAAAGAATTTAGAGCAAATTAGAGAACTTTCCGAAAGAGCGATTAAGCAAAATTCTCTTTTAAGAGAGTTAGCATTTGTTAATTCTCATAAGCTGCGTGGACCTTTAATTTCAATCTTAGCCGGATTGGAGCTTCTGAAAGAGGGAGAAGATTTAGAAAAAGTAATTATCAATATTAAAGCATCAGGAGAAAAGTTAGATCAAGTAATTAAAATCTCAATGGAAGCTTTATCTGAATATGAGGAAATGCATTCTATTTCTACCATTCCTGTTGAGAAAAAAATTCAAACAATTCTTATTATTGATGATGATCCAATGCAATTAATGTTAAATCAAAAAATATTTAAAAGGTTAAATTCAGATATTGAAGCTTTCGCATTTGACAATCCGAAAGATGCGTTTACTTCCATTAATACACAATATCCTGATCTAATCTTTTTAGATTTAAATATGCCAGAAATGAACGGCTGGGATTTTTTGGATGCGATGAATGAAAAAAAATGGATAATAGATGTATATATTTTAACTTCTTCTGTTGATCCGTATGATAAGAAAAAGGCGGAAACCTATGAAAATATTAAAGGCTTTTTATCAAAGCCACTTACCCTTAATCTTCTAGACAAAATTATCAAATAATCATAAAATTTTAAAACTTTTTAAATAGGTAAGTTGTTTGGAGTTAAAAATATCCAATCAAAAAAATATTTCATCCAAAAAAAGCTTGCAAGTAAATTAGGTAAATGTGGCTAATTAAGATTAAACTATATTTTTCATTAGGAGAGGAACATTGAAAAAAATATTCTTAATATTTTTATTAATTCTATTTATGCCTTTAGTGAATTGTGCTAAAGCAGATTACTATATCAGAAATGTTGATAGTAAGATAAGAATGACTTCATTTACACAGGAAGAGGGATATGTTTTAAAAAGAAGATTTGAATTATCCCATACACGTGTAAATATTTTTTGGGGACTTAACAATGTCTATAAAAAAGATTTAGAGACTATTTTAATGCCTGAATTTAAAAACCGGGAGAAAGAAGCAGTTGGAAATTTAACAATTACTGAAACTTATGATTATTTAGATGGCCTGGTCGATACAGTATTGTTTGGATTGGTTAGACCACATACAGTGATTGTGATGGGGAATATTTATGAAAAAAACACAGGCACAAATTCGGAAGTAGAATCAGCCAGAGAACAACTAACAGAAGAACCTAAAAATTCAGAAAAAGATTCCGCGAAAGAGCCAATAAATAAAAAAGATAAAAAACTAAAAGAGGGAAGCAATGCAAAGAAATAAACTATATTTAATTTTTTCATTTATACTTTTTATTTTTATTTCCAATTGTGCTACTCATACCTTTCAATTGAATAATTATCAAGTTCCTGTTTCTTTTGGAAATGAAGAAGTCCGGGGAGAAAAAGCAAGATACTTTCGAATCGAAAAAAAGCTAACCTGGTTATTATTTGATTTGGTAAAAGTTCAGGATATTGATTTAACTCAAACCCTACAAAACGAATTACCAAATGCAAAAAAAATCTACAATCTCAGAATTGAAACTCAAGAAGACTTTCTTGACTCTATAATTCGAACCATAGGAACAGGGATTCAATATTTATTAGCGAGTAATCGTTCTCTTGCTTCTAGAAGAACTGTTATTATTACAGGAACTGTCGTAGAATAGCCGTTAGCCGTAATAGCAGAGTTTGATAATCCGGTGCTAATTAAAAGACATCTCAATTGGCACTGGATTTGTTATATATATCGAGTAAAAATGCTTTTCAAGTTTAAAGCAAATTTCAAACTGTATTCATGAAACAGATTGGATATTTTATTTCGTTTTTATTTGCCTATTTTTTATATTTACCATTTAAATTTTTACCCTACAAAGTGTGTCTTGCTTACGGCGTTGGAATTACACGTTTCTTTTTTCCTTTTGCCCGAAAGCATAGAAAAATTGCATATGAAAATATTTCCTTTGCCTTTCCCAATCTAAATCACGAAGAAAAATTAGAGCTTGTAAAAAAACACTTTGATCATCTCGGGCGGTTACTCGCGGGAACCCTCTATGCTTCTCGTCTCAACCAGGAGTGGATGGACAAATATCTAGTCTATGAACCTGAATTTTTAAAAATTGAGCAGGATACAAACAAAGAAGGCATCGGAGTTGTATTAGTTTCCGGACATCTAGGAACCTGGGAAATTTTAGTCCAATTTATGGGACTTAGAATGAAAGGTGCCGGCATTTATAAAAAAATCAGAAATCCATTTGTAGATAAATGGGTGAAATCACTACGTGAGAATAACGGTATTTTACTTGTCACAACAGAAGAATCGAGTCGGGTAATGAAACTTTTGAAAGAAGGATACTGGATTGGGTTTGGCTCCGATCAAAACGCAGGGAAGGCGGGGATCTTTGTAAACTTCTTTAATCGTCCGGCTTCTACTTACCAGGGACCTGCTCTTATGGCGTATCTAACCGGCTCCAAATTACTATTATACTCTGTTGTGTGTGGAGAAGATGGAAAAGTAATTGTTCGAGTAAAAGATATGGGAGTAATCGATAAGAAAAAATTTCCGAATCGAGATGCGGCTGTTCGTCATTACACGGAAACCTGGACAAGACTTCTTGAAGAAGAAGTCAAGTTGTTTCCAGAGCAATACTTTTGGGTGCATAGAAGATGGCGCACAAAACCTGGAGATTTTCCAGGTCAGGTTTAACTAAATCGCAAAGGCATATCCTATCCAGATATTAACCTGGTAAAAGCCGCCAACACTTGGAGTTGTCGATTTAAAATACCGGTCATATACAAAAACATTGACCGGAGTATAATAGTTATTAATAGAAATATTTCTCTCGTCAACATAAGTATACGATTTTTTTGAACCGTTGATTGGGGCAAGGGCATTTGCTTCTAAGTTAACAAGCAATCCAAAGTCAAAAATCCACTGTAAGCCAGCACCGTATTTTACATACCAATAGGGGTTAATCGTTGTTGTGTTCGAAATCGCTTCAGGAGTCGGTATAGTAGTATTTCTATTCTGAGTAAAAAGTAGAGTATTACGAGTGACTCCGCTGTCCAAATACTTACCCGCACCTAACGTTAGGTAAAATGGTCCTTCTTTAAATAAAAAATATTTTCCGAATAATTCTAAACCTCTCCGGTTATAATAATTTTCTTCTGCATAAAATGTGCTACCATTTATCAGGTTTGTATTCTTTGATTCATCCATAAGTCTTTTGTAAAATTGTGTCCCGACAGTAAAATGAGCGTTCAGATTGTATTCTGCTCGAATCTCAGCGCTTGCATTGGAAGTGAGGCTAATTACAAGTTTGCGTTTTTCACGAACTTTGCCCTGGTCTGGATCATTAGATGTATTGGAAGATTCAGAACTCTGTGTTGATTCTGGCTTGGACTCTTCTTTTGTATTCTCTTCTTGTGCTGAAATATAATTTAACGAATAAATAAAAATGAATAGGATTAAGAATTTTTTCATTCTGCCAAAGTAAAATTACCCGAGTAAGATGAAAAGCCTTTATTCTATTTGATGGAATGAGTTGACAGCTTGTATTTATTGAGAAAATTCATAGATATGCTCCGAAAGAATCTATCTCTACTTATTGCAAATTATTTCCGTCTCCATTTAAAAGAAGAATTAAAAAAGAATGAAACACTATTAAATCATATTACTTTAGAGGGAATTCCTTTTCGGGAATTGACCGAGAAGATGATTGAAGATTTAGAAAACGATTTTCCTGAATTGAAAAGTATGAATCCTCCGGAGTTTAATTTATTTAGAAAATGGAATGCGAAATGGAGAATTAAAGAGGCAATTGTAATCGAATATGAAAATTCGAGTTATAAAATATATAACCAATATTATTATATAAGACTTTTGGATTTAAGAGATGGAACTGAAGAAAGTCAAAAAGCGTTAGCCGAAATTGTAAAAGCCCAACTTTCTAAAACCAAATTCTTTGGACAAAAAGTTACCTTTGGACGTTTCTTTCAAGGCGAAAGTCATATGAGAGAAATTATTCGTGAAACCTTACTTCATCACAAAGAATTTTCAAGCGAAGAGAGTTATCAAATTATTTTAGAGCAAAGTGATTTTATTTCTAAATGCGCTTATACTTATTTTGATGGAATTGTCCAGGAAGCTTACGCAAAAAGCGATTCTCTTTTAAAAAATATCTTACCCGATTCCGTTGCTGAGGAGCTAAAGGTAAATGGAAAAGCATCCCCGATTCATCTTGATTCCGGAACAGTATTATTCACTGACTTCTCCGGCTTTACAAAAATTGCAAGTAGTATGAATCCAAATGATTTAATCCAGGAACTAGATATTTGCTTTTCTGCTTTTGATTCTATCACTGCAAAATACAATTTAGAAAAAATTAAAACGATAGGCGATAGCTACCTATGCGTCGGTGGTTTGTTCGGTGACTCTATCCACGCGCAAAATTCTTGTTATGCGGCAAAAGAAATTCTACAATTTCTAAAGAATCGTAAAATAGAAAAGGAAAAAGATGGCAGACCTTATTGGGATATTCGAATTGGAATACACACAGGTCCACTCGTTGCAGGAGTAATAGGAGAAAAGAAATTTGCATTTGATATCTGGGGAGATACAGTCAACACAGCAAGCAGAATGGAATCAAGCGGAGAAATCGGGAAAATAAATGTATCAGAAGAACTCTTTTTAAAAGTAAAAGACATTTTTCAATTTTCCTATCGAGGCGAAATAGAGGCTAAGGGCAAAGGCAAGATGAAAATGTATTTATTAGAGGTTTAGTCTTTCCTATACAGTTTATTTTAGATGACTATAACTCATCTTCGGTCTAGCTCCGCTTATAGAGCCGGTATAAGTCCGCTCTTAAGTGCCCCCTTGACCGGTGCTAGAGCGGCTCTATAAGCGTTGCTGAACCGGACTTGAGTAAAGGACAACTTATCGGAATTGATACGGCAGTATTGCGCCCCCGTTGGGGCTTAAGGTTATTTGCTCAACTTTTTATTAATAAGAAGAAATTCGATTTTCCTTGAAGCTTTTAATTTGTTTAATTAGAATGGGCGAGAATTATGGGAGAAGTTGGATGCGAATTAGCCCAAAGGCGCTAGAAAGAAAAGAAAATCGATAACGGTTAATTCATAGTAACCGGACCAATGATACCCTAACAATCAGGGGTGCGAATATTTTCTTTAGGAAGATAAAAAAATAGGATTTAGAAAATTTTTCACAATGTAAATAGGACTCGTACTGTTTATATCAATCCATTGATGGAAAGAATTTAATCTAACGTAGCTTATAATTTTCTTGAATTTTGCGGATGCATAAATACGTTTGAAACAGGGTGAATAAGAATGAAACACTTTCGGGCAATATTTTTTATTTTATTAATTCATTGTAGTTTCGATAAGAATCCAAAAATTTTCTCTATACTCGGTAATTTGGGAATTAATTCATCTTCATTTAAAATTTCCGGAACCGTTTCTGGACTCGGCCAATCTGATTCCGTCGAATTGAAAAATAATTCTGAATCGCTCATCATTACTCAAAATGGGAATTTCCAGTTTACGAATCTACTAAATCCCAATGAAAATTATTCCATAACCATTTCAAAACAACCTTCTCAAAAAAATTGTGAAGTTACAAATGGAACGGGAGTAATTTCTGGTAAAGATATACAAAATGTTACAGTTGTTTGTACTGCAACAGGCACAATCTCTATCGGAGGAACAGTTGCAAATCTAGTAGGAGCGGTCGTTTTGCAAAATAATTCTTCAAACAATTTAACTTTATCCTCAAATGGTAGCTTTACTTTTACTACACTACAGAGCCCCGGTAGTTCCTATTCTGTTACTATCCTTACCCAACCAAATACATATACTTGCTTTGTTTTAAATGGGTCAGGTATCGTATCGTCTAGTAATATTACAAATATTAACATCAATTGTACAGCTAACACTTTAGTCGGAGGATCCGTCATCGGTGCTTTAAATTTAACTGGCGAAGTTCTAACTTTAGTAGGAAGCACATTTTGTAACCCGAATTCTACTTGTAATGGTTTTGCTGTAAGTGGATTCACGAACAACTCTAACCCTGCCAATGTTGAGTTTGATGAACCAAGAGGAATCACGACAGATGGAACTTTTTTATATGTTGCCGATTATGATAATAATCGAATTAGGAAAGTAACGATAGCTACAGGTGCGACTACTACACTTGCCGGAAATGGTATCTTTGCTATGACGGACGGCACGGGCACGGCAGCTTCAATCCAAGGTCCGAATTATTTAACAACTGATGGAATTTTCGTTTATTTAACGGATCATAATAATAATGCAATTCGTAAGATTGAAATTAATACTGGAATTGTGACAACTATTGTTTCTAGCAATCCCAACCTTTTAAATGTACGTGGATTAATTTATTCGAATAATCTATTGTATGTTCTAGACTCAAATTCAGATAGCTTAAAAAGTTTTAATTTAAGCAATAATACTTTTACGAATCTGACAACGGGAAGCCTTTCTTCACCAAGATCAGTTGCTATTCATGGAAATGATTTTTATATAACTGACGATGCGAATAATGGATGCATCTTTAAAACAACGCTTGGTGTTTGGACTTTATCACAATTTGCAGGCTGTTCAGTTCAAGGTTTAATGGATGGGACTGGAACTAGTGCTCGTTTCAATACTCCAACCGGAATTGTGAGTGATGGGACAAGTCTCTACGTTGCGGATGTAGCTAATAATGTTATACGAAGGATTAATCCCTCGACTGCGGCAGTGACAACCATTGCCGGATCAACAGGAGGTACGCCTAATTATGTAAATAGCACCATTGCAACTAACGCAAGGTTTAACCAGCCGATTGGAATAGTTTCTGATGGCACAGCTTTGTATATTTCAGATATGTTCAACCATTCGATTCGAATACTAAGATAAGCAAAACTCATTCTTTAATTTTGTAATTAATAAAGAAATTGGAAAAATACTGATCAATCTTCCAAAAAGAAAAACAAATTTAGCTAGCGCAAATTGATTGTAAACCAGTGAGCTTTTCCTGCATTCAGTCTAATAAACATTCCCCGCAAAAGAACTTCTTTTTCTCTTGCCTATGATTCTCCAGAGATTGTATCTTTTAGAGTAAGCTCTTCTCGTGAGGAGTTAATTAGCATTTGCCTTAAATTCTCCGGTAGATGAAGTGTTCCGATAATTTCATTTTGATAAGAATTAAAAATTAGAATTTCAATAGGATCCTCTGCTTTCGCTAGAGCTGAGAATGGGGAATACCCCTTTGTAGAAAATAGTCGAATTTATTAGCTAGAAGCGGTATTTAAGCTTTTAATTTGTGGGAAAGAATACGAGAGAATTACTCCAAAGAAAACTAACAAATTAAATTGATAAAATATTAATTTAATAAACACCAAAATACCAAAAATAAATAAAAATGAAAAAAAATACACTGTTGTATAAAAAAAAGTTTTTTATCAAAAAAATTACTAGAAAGAAAAATCTTTATATACAGAATGATTTAGAATCATTCAGATACAATGGAATTAAAAGATGGAATAAAAACATTCTACGCCAAGTCCCAAAAGGAATGGAGACAATGGCTAGAGAAAAATCATGAGTCCGAAAAATCTATTTGGTTAATCATATACAAAAAAGAAAGCAAAACTAAGAGCGTTTACTACCCAGAAGCCGTCGATGAAGCTCTCTGTTTTGGTTGGATTGATAGTAAACCAAATAAACGAGACGCGGAAAGTTTTTATCAGTATTTTTCCAAGCGAAATCCAAAAAGCAATTGGAGTAAAGTAAACAAAGAAAAAGTAAAGAGACTGTTAGCAGAAGGGCTAATTACAAAGTCAGGACTTTTAGCAATTGAAATCGCAAAACAAAACGGAACCTGGAATGCTCTTGATGAAGTGGAAGAAATAATAATCCCTGATGATTTGCAAAAAGCTTTTTCGAAAAAAAAATCCGCATTGACTAACTTTGAAAAATTTCCACGCTCTTCTAAACGCGGCATTTTAGAATGGATTTTAAATGCAAAGCGACCAGAGACAAGACAAAAAAGAATTCAAGAGACAGTTGATCTTGCAGAGAAAAATATTAAAGCAAATCATTACCTGCAATGAGGAGAAAAAAAATAAACTCCGAATGCTTAAGACATTTTTAGAGTCGGCTCTACTAGAAGAATATTCTCTTACAAAAAAGGAGAAAAGCTAAAACCAATTTTCTCTTTGCTGCGAAAGAGGGTAACTATTTTTAAAAGAAAAATTATCGACTGTAGTTTAAGTAAGTAATCCTGTAAACTAAAACTTCTCGGCTAATTCCTTTTAGATTTGCTTTTTCAGAAACAAGAGTAAAAAAACTAATGGCTCCCTTTACATGTTCGTTTTCAAGGACTTCCTCGGTAATGCAAATTTCATTAGTTCTCGCATAGGATTGAACACGACTCGCCATGTTTACTGCTTGTCCAAAATAATCGAGTCTGCCGTTTAACGTTACAGCAATTGCTGTTCCCGTATGAATTCCTATTTTTAGTAAAAAGTCTTCCGTATGATTCTCTACATTAAAGTTTTTAATTTCTAAATGCATTGCAATAGCGGCTAATACTGCATCAACCGGCTGAAGAAAGGTTGCCATGATTGCATCCCCGATTGTCTTTACTACAGCCCCATTATGCCTATTAATTACACTTGTGAGGCTATCAAAGTGTTGGCGCACTAGGGTAAATGCATTTAAATCTCCAAGTCTTTCATACATTTCAGTTGAACCTTTCAGATCCGTAAAAAGAAAAGTAAGGTTACTGATAGAAATCCCCTCATTATCTCTTATTACTTCATTTCTAAACTGATCTCTAAATGTCTGATTGTTTAATAGCTCTTTGCCAGTTAGAAATGGTTTAAAATTTAGCTTTCCCCTTGTTATAAACCCAAAAGGAATTTGTAGAATAGCAATCGCCCCTATATGGCTAGATTTATTTTGTAGCTTGAGTTTTACTTTTCCCCGTTGTAATTGATTCTTCGAAGCGACAAAATTGGTTGTTGTTAAAATACCTTCTAGTTCTTGTGCTTGTCCTGCAATTTCATTTTCTAAGAGTATAAAGAAATTTCTGTGAGAATTATAATCATGTACACCGACCATTTCTCCTGTAAGACTTAACTCTAATTCTTTATTTTCCTCCGGCAAAAAATAAAACGCATCTGTTATTACTCTCTCCATTTCAGAGATAAAGTTTGCCCCATCGGGAAAATATCCCAGAGGTGAATAGTGATAACCCAGACAATGTTCCCTAATAGGAAGATTCATAGGCTCATAATAAGAATTTTCTCGGATTAAAGGCAGAACAGAAAAATTAACTGCAATATAGTCATCGAGATTCGCACGCGTTTCTAAACTGCATAGACTGCATGTATAAATAACCTCTAAATTAGATAAAGATTCAAAGCTTTTTACTATTTGACCACAAGTTGGGCAAATTAATTCCCAGTTCATCTTGACTATCCCGATCTTAGTTGATAACAATAATAAATCAATATTTTCATTCAGCAAAGTTGTATTATCTTCACTTAAGGAATATGGGTTAATTCTAAATATATCTTTATCACTTCCTGTTCGAAGAATTGATTCGAATTTCTGAATTACTCCCGGGGAAAAAATACGAAATGACTTAAGCAAGTTAAGTTTCTCTTGTAGGATATCTTCGTTTTGGATTTTATACATTTTTCTAACTGCCTGCTTTTTCGTAAAAAGTCAACTATTAATGCACAAAAAAACCATTAAAGCAAATCATTACCGGCAGTAGCTGAAAAAACTCGATTTCGTCAGATGGCTGCCGGTTTTTTAAATAGGTTGTTTTTCGGTTATTCTGTTTTATCCGCTACTAGAGCTGCGGCAGCACCAATAATCATACATTCAATTGTTCCATAAAAAAACCATTGGAAGGCAAGTGCATTAGGGATTGGTAATACGATATAGTTTGTATATCCATACCAGAATTTTGCCATAAATCCGATTGCTAGTCCAATGGAAATTCCATCTACTATTCCAGTCTTGTTATAAGCCTTGTTAAAAAGATAAGTAAAGCTAACAGCGAATACCCCGTAAATCAAAAAGAAAATAGGCGCATTTGCTATTAGCTCTTCGTTTGGACGCCAAACGGTTTGTAGCGCATTGTAAGAGCTTTTTAAAAATAGCTGGTTGATGATCGTTTCCAAAATGCTCAAGAGAATAAATGTAATAATTGTAATATAAAGATTCTTTTTCATAGAATCCTCCCTTTTAAGTAATTTACTCTAATACAAATGGTTTTTAAAAAACTGGACACGGTAATCTAAAAAATTTAAGACAAGTATTTTTTTTGGATGAGTTTCTTTTCCGATTCTGAATTTGCGAGGCTCAATGCCTTCTCGAAATAAGAACGGGACTTTGTTTTGTCAATTCCAGAATATAATTTTCCTAGAAGGGCGTGGTAAAGATGATTTTTTTCAAGACCTTTTAGGCTATGCAATTCTAAGATTGCTTCATCAATAGTAATAGCTTTACTCATGATATAAGCGCGGTTCATGGCTACAATTGGATTGTCTTTTAATTTTAATAGATGATTGTATAGATTTAAAAGCATTTTCCACTTTTCTTCTGAGTCTTCTTTTGTATGATAGAATGCAATCATCGCTTCAATATGGTAGTCCGAGAAAACTTCTTCACTAGCAGAAGCGGTTAAGAAGTAGTTGCCTGTTTCGATTAATTCTTGATTCCATAGAGTTTTATCTTGCTCTTCTAAGGTGAGTAGTTCTCCATATTCATTAGAACGGCTTTCAAATCTTGATACATGAAAACACATCAGCGCCATAAGGGCATTAACCTCTGGTCGATTGGTAGTCTTATATTCAATTAATAATAAGCAAAGCCGCATAGCTTCTAGGCAAAGATCTTTTCTAATAATAATTTCTTCTGAATTAGAGTAATACCCTTCACTAAATAAAAGATAAATACATTTTAGAACACGGTCAAGTCTTACAATCATTTGATCTGGATTTGGAATTTCTAATTCTATTTTTTCTTCTTTGATTTTTTCTCTCGCTCGATAAAGACGTTTTTGGATGTTCTCTTTATTGGTTAAAAATGACTTTGCGATTTCTTCAATACTAAATCCAGAGAGAGTTTTTAATGCAAGTGCAACCTGTGAGTCTTCAGGAATAGAAGGATGGCAAAGAGCAAACAACATTTGAATTTGGTTATCATCAATATGTTGTAATTCTTCTTCTATTTTTGCGGTGATTGTATATTCGAGTGGAAAAACAGACTTATTCTCTGAAATAATTCTCTGGTAATTATTTTGCCTTTTAACATGGTTTAAGAATTTATTTCGAGCTACTTTATAAAGCCAGGCAGTTGGATTTTCAGGAATTCCTTTTAGTTTCCATGTTTCATAAGCAGCAATAAAAGTATCTTGGACAATGTCTTCTGCTTCTTCGAGTCTACTAAACCCGAAGATTTTTGCCATGACAGAGGTAATCTTTCCCGCCTCGTGACGGAAAAGATGCTCTACTAATTTACTTTCGTTTTCCAAACTAAACAACGAAGGGGGTAATCGTTCTTACCTCTAGGCTTCCTCCGGGGTAATCTAGAATTGGACAACCTTTTCCAATTGCAACCGCATCCTCAATCGTTTCTGATTTACAAATTAAATAGCCAACTACGATTTCTTTTACCTCTACATAAGGTCCGTCTGTAATTCCACCCGGGCGAATGATTTTCCCTTCATAGTCTAGCGGTTGCGTTGACACAAACTGACCATTTGCCGCAATATCTCCAATCCACTTTTGCCATTTAGGCATTGCCGCTTGCATTTGCTCTGGAGAAACGGAATAACCGCCCTCGCCTGTTTTGTTTCTAAATAACAGCAGAAATTCTTTCATACTGTGCTCCTTTTAATGTTACTGGTTTTTAAATCTAATACTTGAACAATTCAATTATAAAAAACTGGACAGCTTGGGAATAGAAAAGGTATAAAACTGAGATAAAACTAGAATTATTCAGGTCGGGCTACACTAAAAGGATGCTTTCAAGCTTCCCATCTGTCCATTCTGGTATCTAATTTTTGCATCCCTGATTTTTTCCTCAGACGACATACAAAATGGTCCACTCCAAAAATAATCTTCATCGAGATGTTTTGCAGAAAGAAAAAGAAATTGATTCTTTTCTTTCACTCCCGTCACTTCTAAACTTATGTTTCGATTCTTTGGGATTGCTACTTGATAACTTTCTAGTCGGGTATCATCGGATAATTTTATTTGTCCTTTTAAGCAGATAATAAGAGTTACATTCTCTTCTTGGATTGAAAATGGAATTTTAGCTCCTTCGGCTAATTCAATATCCAAAAAATCTACCTTTGGATGTATTCCGATTAGTTTTGACTCCTTACCTTTAAAGGAACCGGTGAGGATACTTGCTGTAATTCCCTTTTCGTTATAGATTGGAATGTCCTTCGGATCAAGGTGAAATGCTCGAGCATCTTCTAGTTCATTTTGTTTCGGAAGTTTAATAAACATTTGCAGTCCGAAACAATCTTTCCCCGGAATGATAGGAATTTCTTCGTGCATCATCCCGTTAGCCGCCTGTGTCCAATGTAAACCGCCAGATTTAATGAAGGACTCGTCTCCTCGGCTATCTCGATTTTGAAATTCTCCCTGAGATTCTTTAAATAGATAAGTTATAGCAGAAAAACCAGCATGTGGATGAGGAGGAAATGTAGGCATAGACATATGAAAAAAATCTAGATTGAGAAAGGGATTTAATTCCTTTGTGCAACGAAAGCTATAGGAACTAAAACTTTTAGTATGGTTATGATTTTGAAGTGTTAAAATTTTAAAAAATTCCTCACTCATTTAGAAACCTCTTTAGGATAATTTAATAGTAGACTCTTGCCAAAGTAATTTTTTCGAAAAAATATTTTCGTTGTTAAATTTTTTTTTAATACTAACATCGGAATGGATCATTAATTGGCACCTTTTTAAAAAAGGTAAAGTAGAGTAATTTATTGTTTCTTTGCGCATAATTACTATTTTCTGCTAATGCTCATAAATCCGCAGTTCCCGGAATTAAAATTCTACTCGTCTAATTCAAAACATCTCGTTATGAGACAAAGACAATCCGTTTTTACCTTAAACTTTTAATTTGCAAAATTACAATGTTACAAAAAGTTGAATTAAATTCAAAAGAAAGAAATACAAAATCCAGTAAAGGGAGTCGATAAACAAAGAATGAAGAAAATGTTTTTTACTTTTGGTGGATTTGTAGTTTTTCTAGTTTTTTCTTTTATAATTGTAGAAATATTTCTAAGAGTTTATTCTAAGTTTAGTCCAACTTTTTTTGCACCAAAGAATAAAGCTTATGATCAATTTCGTCCAAATCCAAATTCATGGATTAACGGATTTCAGTTAAATTCAAAAGGCTATCAAGACGAAGAATTTTCCATTCAAAAAAAAGAAGGAACATTTAGAATTCTCGCTATAGGAGATTCTTTTACCTTTGGAGTTGTTCCTTATAAAAATAATTTTGTTACTATAATAGAAGAACGTTTAAAAGAAATAAAACCATCGATTGAAATCATTAACATGGGAATCCCATCTACGAATGTCCAGGATTATTTGTCTTTATTGATTGATGAAGGGCTCGAGTTGAATCCCGATATGATAATGATTAACGTTTATATCGGAAACGATATCACCTATGCATCGCAGTCTAAAAAAGAGTCATCTATTTATACTATAAGATTTATAAATTATCTAAAAGCATTTTTTAAATTCAATAGAAATGGTGAAAAGGTAATAACCAGGTTAGGCGGGGATAACAAAGAAAACCTCTACAACGATGAAGCAAATAGTATGGATGATCATACCTTTATGGAAGTTCAAAAAAGTTTGTTTTTTATTTATTTAGATAAAGATTATATTTTGAAAGAACTAACCCATAGATATGATTCTATTTTTAAAGATTTGAATACGTTAAATCAAATATGTCAGGATAGAAAAATAAAATTATTAATTACATTACTTCCAGCAGAAATTCAAGTTGATAAAAATCTACAAAAGATTATTGAAGCCGAAGTCTATAAAGATCTAAGTAATAAATTTGACTCACATGAAAAATTCATTGAGTCGATACATTACTCTCTTCCAAATGCAAAATTAAAAAACGAATTAACCAAACAGAATATAGAATATTTGGATTTACTTGATCCTTTTCAAGAAAAAGGATTATCTAAAAAATTTTATAAGCCAAAGGATACGCATTGGAATATTGCAGGCAATATGCTAGCCGCTGATTTGATTTATGAATATTTATTAAAAGTAAACTTTGATAAATAAAAGCATCCCATTTTACTTTCAGTTCTTAAATTCGGAACTTAGAATGGAAGAAAATTATGGGTGAAGATGAATGCAGGTTTACTAGAAAAATAAAATAACTATATTACTTTAAAAAAATAAGTTTGCGAATGAAATTAATTTTCATAAATTGGAAATATGCTTTTTTTTATTCTTAACAGATTTATAATTGGGAGCCTGATCTTTTCATTTTGTTTAAACTGCAATCCCACAGTGTTTGAAAATCCATGTAACCCAAAAAGTGAATTGTTTAGAATAAACTTTTTAATTTCATCTACTTCAGGAATTAATAGTGGTTATTGTGGAATATCCCCATCTTTTTTTTCGAGAACTTCTTCTGCTGCGGGAGCAACTAATACTCCAATAATCACAAATCTCAAAACTAACTCCATTGTTGAATCTGGATTTTTAATTGGCACTGCTGCCGGTGCTTTAACTTCCATTGAAGTAAGTTTAGATAACTCGGCATATACCCAAGCAGTTGGAACTTCAAGCTGGAAATTTCAACTGCCATCCGGGTCAAACACCTGGAAAGAATTCAGTAAACATACTATTAGTGTCAGGGCAAGCAACAATGGAGTTTACTCTTCAGTTACCACTATCACTGTTGTAAAAGGGAAAAACAAAGATATTAATGGAGATGGATATTCTGATTTAGTGGTTGGTGCGCCCGAGTACAATACAGATGAAGGTAGAGTTTACATTTTTTATTCAAAAGGTGGAACGCCAATCACTTCTGGAAATTATTTAATTGCCGATTCAACTCTGACTGGAATAGCATCGAGTAGATTTGGAGGTGCAATTGCACAGGGCGACATCAACGGAGACGGGTATGGTGATATTGTCGTAGGAGCAACAGAGAATCCTGCGAATACCGGATCCGTTTTTATTTACCAATCTGGAGGCAGTTCTGGAATCAGCTCAGGCGGAACAGGAACCGCATTTAAAACAATCACCGGGGATGTAACAGTTGGAACTGAATCCTATAATTTTGGCGATTGTGTAGCATTAGGCGACATTAATGGAGATGGGTATTCTGATCTTGCAGTTGGTGCTTCAGAGCATAGAAATGGAGGAGGTACACTTCGTGGTGCAGTTTATATTTTTTTATCAACTGGAAGCGGAAGTATAATTCAAACGCAAGCCTCTGCCTTTAATTCCAGAATTCAAGCTTTGGGCAATAGTGATAAGATTGGAACTGCAGTAGCATTCGGAGACTTTAATGGTGATGGTTACTCTGATTTAGTTGTCGGCGGTGAAGGCAACGGTTCAAATGCTGGCAATGTTTTTATATTTAATTCTACAGGTCCGAGTGGAATTTCCGTTACTTCTTCAGTGAGTAATTTTACAAGCAAAGTAACTGGTTATGCAGTCAATAGCCATTTAGGTAGTTCTATCGCAACAGGAGATTTTAACTGTGACGGGTTTGGAGATTTTATTGCTGGCGGGCAAGATTATAATTTTTCTGGTGCCCAGGGTCATGTAATTGTAGGAATTTCCAATGGCAGTACGGGGATCACGTTTACTACTTATTCCGGTGCAAATAATAATATCGCATCTGCAAGCAGTCCCTCTTTATTTGGAATTTCCGTTGGAGCCTCAGACTTCAATGGAGACGGCTGCACTGACTTCTTTGCTGGTGGTCATACGACAGGAGCGTCAGCTCAAGGAGCATTGTATTATTTCCAGTCTACAGGCACCGGGTTTGGTTCCATTAGCAGTGCAAGCCAGGCAAATGCTATTATAACCGGTATAAATCCAAACGATAAGCTTGGGCAAGCGTTGGCAAAGTAACTCACACTAATGTTGCAAGAGTATCCATTTTAATCCACGCTTTCTGCTTTTGGGGAATACTGCTATTATCCACGAAGATGCAAAGGAAGTATTGAATCTATAGGAATATCCTTTTCCCAAAAAGCTTTTAATAAGTGGAATAGAATGGGAGAAAGTTTTAGAATAATTTAAATACGCTTTACTAAAAAGAAAAATCTTTATAAATTTCATGAAACTTTTGATTTGGAAATTTGCCTTCTTCGTCTTCTGAAAATTCTTGTTTTAATCGCAGAACAAAATACATATCTATTTCTCCTTTATTTTTAGCATTTACGCGACCTCTATATTCACATTCAAAATAATCTCGAATGAGTTCATAAGTAGATCCGCTGATATTTATTTTGCCTGGATGACCTGATGATTCCATTCTACTGGCAGTGTTCACTGTGTCTCCCCAAACATCATAGGCAAATTTTTTCTCGCCGATTACGCCTGCTACTAGGGGACCGCTGTGAATACCAAGTCTAATCTCCCAATAGGGAACTCCCTTTTCTTCTTTTTCTGCTCTCGTTTTATGCATGAAATCTTGCATTTGAATTGCAGCAAGCACACAATCAATTGCATGCGATTTATTTGGTCTAGGAATTCCACCAGCGCACATATAGCTATCGCCTATCGTTTTTAACTTTTCTAGATTACAACGCTCGGTGATTCTATCAAATTGAATAAAGCAGGCATCTAGTTCTTTGATTAAATCGTTTGGTTTCATTTTCTCTGCAATTGTAGTAAAGCCCTGGAAGTCAGTAAATAGAACACTGACTGATTCGAAATGAACCGGGTCAGCGACACCTTTTTCTTTTAACTCGGACGCTACATCTTTTGGTAAAATGTTCAGTAATAAATTTTCTGATTTCCTTCTTTCTAATTCTGCTTTCTCATAAAGGGCAGTATTGTTTACGGCTATTCCGAGTTGTTCGCAAAGAGCTTCTGTTGAGCGTATATCGTCTTGCGTTAGTTTTTTCATTCCACCTAATTTATTTATATGCAGTATTCCGATTACTTCATCATTAATGAGAAGAGGAATTTGAAAGGCAGACTTTAGTTTGAAATCTTCTATTAGAGATTTATCAATCATAGAGAGCATCGATTTTGTTTTGGAGATATCGGATATATAGAGAATTTTTTTTCTTTTGTAGGTAAGGTATATTGAGCCTGAATCAGGAGTCAGTGGAATACGCATCGCTTTAAACTTTTCAATGATACCGGGTATATCACCCGAATTGGAAATACAACGAGTGTATAGTTCATTTCTATGTTTATCAACTAATTGTAACCAAAAAATATCTGCTTTTAAACTTTGATTTAAATTGATAACTGCATAAGAGAAAATATGATCTAGAATATTTTCTGAATTAATTAGCTTTGCAAAATCTCCCAGGATTTCTATTTCTAATTTTGCTTTTTCTGCTTGTAGCATTGCTTCGAGAGCTTTTTCTTTTTCTTCCTGAACCTGTTTAAATAATTTAGAGTTCTGGATAGAAGTTGATATCTGGTTACAGAAAATAGAGATGTTCGAAATATCTGTTTTAGATAAATCGATTCTTTTTCGGTAAGATGTAAAAAACATACTTCCAATTACTTCATCCTGTATGATAAGCGGAACAAATAGAAAATTTTGAAAACGAAGTGCAGTGATCATTTCTTGAATGATGGGAGGTTGTAGATTGTAGACGACGCGGGGAACATAGAGAGTTCTTAATTTTTTATATGCTGAATAGAGAATTCCCAATCTCTCATCGAAAGGTAGCCTGAGGTTTTGACTGTAATCAATAATTTCCTGTGAAGCATTTTCTGGAGTAGTCGTTTTATAAGAAAAAAATTCATTTTTTTCTTTATCCAAAAATTGTATGATGATACCCTCTATCGAATAACGTTCTTCGAAGTAGGCAAATATTTCGTCTAGAATTTTATCCAAGTCTAGTTTAGAATTTAATTTTTTAGAATAGTCACTTATGATTTCGATTTCTTTTTTTTGTTTTTCGGTAATTTCTTTTTCTCTTCGGAGACTTTCAAGAGTAGTATCCACTCTTGCTGCAATGGGACGAATTAAAACGAATGTAGAAAGAAAACTCAAAAGTAGAAGTGGAATTCCGCTTATAAGCAAATGAAAGAATCTATTTTCGAAAGTGGCTTCTTTAGGAGTGTTTACCCATACCATGCAGAGAATAAAAATTACAATTCCAAGTGCAAAGGGAACCAGGTAGGAACTAATTCGAAAAGATTCAGTATTAATTGTTGATTCTCCATAGCGGATAACGGCATACACCAATATGAGAGTAGGGAATATAGAAAGATTACCGAGTGGGTAAAACGGAATTCCCAAAGTAGCGGGAAGATTAAAGAGAAGCATGATTCCACCCATTGCCAGGTAAAATACAGCGAAGTTTCCCATTGGTTTGATTTCTTTCCTTTTTCTTTTTTGATTCCATTCCCTTAGAGTGGCAATGATTGCAATAAAGCCTACTAATCCAAGACCCTGAATGACAGGTCCCGAGGAGGAAAATTTACCCCAGGGAAAATTATAATAACCAACAAATAGATAAGGACTCAAAGCAAGGATTGCCAATAAAGCGGAGGCAATATCTAGTAATAGAAACGGTTTTGGAAATTTCTTTTCAAAACTTAAAAAGGCAAATCTAGATTGAACAGAAGGAGCAAAACAAAATAGCAAATAACATAGTTGCTCTATTCTGTGACCAATTACTATGTCCGACGAAAATCCAACTGAAATACTTGCAAGAAGTTGGAAACCATAAAGGAAAAGAGAAAAGGCTCCCATTTGATTTAGGGGCTTATTTGGATTACTCCCTCCAATGAAAATTCCAAGACCAACAACTAATAAAACAGAAATCAAAGGAATCAATTGCCATGGGAATAAATTTTTAGATTCATATTCCAAAGGTGAAAAAAAGAAAATCACAGCTATGGCAGATAAAAGAAGAACAACACCTGCAAATAAATTAAGAATATAAAAAAATCCATTTTTCTCAAAGAGCAATATCCTTAGGTCTGAAAAATCAGTCACAAAAATTCCATATGCTAAAATCAACATTGGAATAAAAGAAAAAGTGCTTCCTGGAAATAAAGGAATTCCAACAAAGCTTGGCAAATTGGAAATTACTAGCAGGATACTTAAGATATGTCCAATGACTAGAAATCTTTTTTCATAAAAGGAATTTCGCTTTAAATAATGAATATAAACGGGAACTCCAAGTAGGAAAAATGTCGCAGCACCTATAATGCCCCATGGCTTTAAGTAAATGGAAGCAACCGGGTATATGCCAAAACTATAATATAAAAATTTTCCAGTGAAGGCTGAATTTATTAAAATTCCATATAATGCAAAGGACGTTACTATCCAATTGAGAGCGGCACCGATCAGGGCAACTTTATATTTTTTATCTAGAATATAATAGATAAGGTGAGCAGAAGAGGGAGCAAATAAAAGAACGACCGGGTATAAATAAGTATTCCATTTTAATAAAACATCCGTGTCTTGAATAACTGACCGTAACCCTAAAACGAAACCGAGCATTCCAAATCCTAAACACATTCCACTAAATGAAAGATAGTAGCCCGTTTTTTCTGTTCGAGAGAAAACTCTAAAAAAGCCAATGAAAGCTAAAATAAGTCCGCATAAAAAGGTAATAAAACCGGGAACAGCATAGGGTAGCATCTGCCAGAAATATTGGACTGCATCTGCATTGGGGGAAAGTTCGGGATAAGGGATAATTTGATAGAAATCCATGCTTCTTTTTTGTGTTTTTTATTAGTTTAGATATTAGCAAGATTTTGAAATCAAGAATAACTGTCCATACTAATGCTACTGTCATCCCCTTTCTTTCTAAAATTCTACCCCGATTGAAATCCTATCTCAAAACCCCAGTGTCTTAGTGCGTCTATGCCAGAAAACCTATGTCTCATACCTTGCTTTTGGAGGGCGCAAAAGCCTTGACGGGAGAGGTGGTTTTAATTTACCGTATAGGTAAGATTAAAAATGAACAAAAATGAAGCTTAAATGAGGGAAAAAAATGCGAAAGAGATATATAATAATATTACTGATGGGGATTATGCTCTGGTCAAAGGTTTCGACCATTGCGAATTCAAGTAAAAAAGCATTAAAAGTAGACAACGAGTTTATTCAAACCCTAAACGATAAGCAGGGAAAATGGCTTATACCAAGAGAAATGCCTACAAGCGTAGATTCTTATCTCAGAGAGATAGATTCAAACGAAGAAGAGCTTAGGGCAGTCAATCAACTCACTGCAAACGAGCCAATCCCGACTACTAGACCTTTGTTTTTCCCGTATGGAGAAAAATACAGTAAGGCACTTCTGATTCAGGGAAAAGGTAGAGAGATAATTCAATCTGATTACAGAGAATTAATCTGGCCTGTGGGAACACCTAATTCTAAAATTTCCTCTAAACTTGGACTTAGAAGAAATCTTATGCATACCGGGATTGACATTGCTTGTCCGAACAGATCTCCCGTTCTTGCTGCCAATGATGGAGTAGTTTTATTTGCAAGAAGTCAGGGTAACTACGGATTATCAGTTACAATTCAACACAATATTAATCAAATACAAACTCTTTATGCGCATAATTCTATTTTGCTCGTAAAAGAGGGAGATACAGTTTCTAAGGGACAGATCATTGCGTTTTCTGGAAGCACCGGTCATTCAACAGGACCTCATTTACATTTTGAGGTTAGATACCAGAGTGTAATTTTAAACCCGGAACATTACTTCCCGAACGAAAGTGATAAATTGGCTGCTTTGAAAGAAGTAGATTTATAAAAAGGATTTTTTATTAGTAAAAAGATTTCCACCTTTCCACTTCGAAACTGGACAAAAGAAAATCACGCAAGCCTAGTCTGGGAAATTTGTAAATCACCCGGACTAGCTGCTTTTGATTTTGATAATACACTCATCAAGAATGATTTCGGAGAAGCTGTTATGAATGCACTCATTAAAGACGGACTTCAAGAACTAAAAGAAGATTTCACCCAATACTTTCAAAATAAAAAACAAGCTTCCCGTGTTTGGAAACTAAGAGAGCGAAGTCCAATCCAACTAAAAGAATTCGTTTGGAAGGAATACTCACTTATCATGAAAGAAAAAGGAGTTGAGGCAGCTTATCGCTGGTCTTCTTTTTTATTCTCAGGCTGGAAAGACAAAAAGATAAGACAATATGCTAAGAAGATTTGGAAATCTGAGCTTAGTAGCAAGGATATAGCAAGCGTTAGTCCATATAAGGAAATGGTTGGGCTGGTTCGATTTCTTTTAGAAAGTAAATGGAAAGTTCTAATTGTGACTGCTTCTCCGGATAAAATTATAGAAGAGGTAAGCCCTGTTTTTTCTATTCCAAAAGAAAATGTAATTGGAATGAAATTAGAAGAAGCAGATGGAATCTCCACTCCCAAAATCATTGAGCCTTATACGTATGGAGAAGGAAAGGTGAAAGCAATTCAAGAGAGAGTTGGGGTTAATCCTGATTTGGCTTTTGGTGATTCAGAAAATGATTTCCCTATGTTAAAATCAGCAACTCGTTTCGGAGTTTTAATCGACAAAGGCAATTTGGAATTAGCCGATAGGTGTAGAAATATGAACTGTCTCATTCAGCCTATGTTTAGATAAACTTTATCAGTCAGAGTTCCTGTAAAAACAAATGTGTGACATTCTCATAAAACCCTTGGCGACTTAGCGGCTTTGCGAGACATTCCTTTTTTCCTTAACTTAATGAAATTGGCCGGTAGCGGGTGCTAGAATTATCGCATCGGGTGGAATTTCGGGAATGACAGATTAAATTAGCCATTTTTCATTAAACAATGAGCATACTATATATCATATCAGTTCCAATCGGTAATGAGCGCGATATTGCGATGAACGCAATCGAGAAATTACAACAAGCAGATTTAATCATTGGAGAAGAGCACAAAGAGACTTCTAAATTATTAAAGCTAAACGGGATTGATAAGGAATTCGAATTATTAAACGAGCACTCGGATGATTCTGAGATGAATCGATTATTAGAGTTAATGAAGACTCGCTATATGACTTGTTTGATTTCAGATGCAGGAACTCCGGGGATTGAAGATCCCGGTTCAGGATTAGTAAATCTGGCAGTTCGAAATGGAATAGAAGTGAAGATAGTTCCAGGACCGAGTGCTCTTACCTGTGCGCTTGCGCTATGTGGGTTTAGGATTTCTCCTTTCACGTTTATTGGTTTTTTAAATCGAGATGAGGAAAAAAGAAGGCAGGAGATTAATCGATATTTATCTCTCGGTCATACCCTCGTACTATACGAGACACCCTATCGCTATAAAAAGGTAATTCGAGAGATTGCGAAGTTTTCCAAGAAGAATCATAGGATTTTTCTTGGATTAAATCTAACTGCCGAAGATGAAATTCAGTATAGAGGAACTTTTAAGGATATACTATCCCATTTGGATAACTTCCCTAAAGCGCCCCCTGTAATTGTAATTGAGAGTTAGAGGCTCCTGCGGACTCACAGTAGGCTCTCATATCCTCGCGACAAGCTGTGCAGGTTTCTCCTGCATTTAAATCTTTTGCGATTCTTTCATACGAGCACTTTGCGTGCATAGCAAGCTTTACAATTTGATCAAAAGGGACTCGGGCGCAGTGACATTTTTCCATAACTAAAAGATATTGAGAACTGTTCTTAATGTCAAGCTTTTTTTATTTAGTCTGTGTCTCAAAATATATGATATTTATCATATGCAATGAGTCTATTGGTTTACTGAGGCTGTGTAAAAGCATGAATTTCTCACAGAGCGCACTGAGAACACAGAGAAAAGATTCAATAAAACCTGCGCTGAGTTTATCGAATGTGTCAATACTCTTTGTGACCTCTGTGTGCTCTGTGAGAGATATTTTCTCTGTTTTTACATAACCTCTACCGTTTAAATTCCTTTTACTTGACTTTATAAATATTCTGTGTATTTTGCCTGCATGAAAAAAGTATACTTAGCAGGACCTGAGGTTTTTTTGCCTGATTCAGTTAGGGTATTAAACCAACATAAGGCAATTTGTAATAAATATGGATTTGAGGGCTTATCGCCATTTGATGGAGAAGTGACGGGAGAAGTCGGACTTGAGAGAGCTAGAAAAATTTATCTCGAAAATTGTAAACTCATTCGAGCCTGTGATATTGTAGCAGTCAATTGCAATGCATTTCGGGGAGCGTTAGTCGATGACGGAAGCTCTTTCGAAATAGGATTCGCAAAAGCACTCGGTAAAAAAATATACGGGTTTATCCAAACCAAAAAGACTCTACCCGAATTAGTTCAATTAAAAATTCCTACCAGCAATCACACTTCCGGTTATCGTGTGGATAATGACGGATACCTCCTAAATGAAGACTTCGGAAATTCTATCAACCTAATGCTTGAATTTGCAATCATAGAATCAGGCGGACAATTGATAGAAGGAAACTTCGAGAATTTAATTCAAGTCATTAGCCAGAGTTTAGTATGATAGGCATGGTTCGAATAAGTTAAATAAAATTCCTTGCCTGTTTTTCGGTTAGTGTTTCGCAGAATTGTTTTCTGTTAATCTTTCTTTTTAATTCAGAATCTAAATGTTCTCGGACGTGAAGTTCTGAGTTATCGATGAAATTTATTTTCAGTTTAAGATAAGATTCATTTATCTTAGTCCAATACTCTAAGATCTTGTAATCAAGGATAAACTCATTATTACTCAGCCAGTTGAAAATTTCCATTTTTCACTTCTTCTATTTGTGTTAAGTAGGAGGAATGAAAATTATTAAAAGCTTTCCATTCAATGTAGTCATCCCATTCTTCGAAATTTTCTTTTGATGAATTCTTAACTTGCTTTTCAAAGTCTTCGAAATTCATATTGTATTTTTTTACATAGAAGGAAATCTTCTCTTTCAGCGAATGAGTTCTAGCAAGATAATCTAATAGAATCCATTCTGCCATTTGCTGTTTACTAATTGTAACCATAGATTCTAATTACATTTTTATTTTTACAATTTCAAGCAGAAAATTTTTTATTTAATCCAACAGCTAATTGTTTGGTAAATAAATTTCTTGCCATAGATGAGTATGGTTTTAAACTAAGCGCTGAAATGAATTCTGTCGGATAATCGCGCGAACCTTAATAGGGGAGTGAGGAAAGTCCGGACACCGTGGAATGAATGAACCGGATAACATCCGGAGTCTATTTTTCGAAAGAGAAATAGGCATGGAAAGTGCAACAGAAAATATACCGCCTGAGACAAGTGGCATAGTTGCTTTAGCAGCAAAGCTATATTCGGGTAAGGGTGAAATGGTGGGGTAAGAGCTCACCGCCTCGTTCGTAAGAAGGAGGGCATTGCAAACCCTTCATGGTGCAATCTCAAGTAAGCAACCGTTATGAGCTCATTCCGCCAGGTTGCGGGTAG